>Ga0255344_1000491_pt1 | contig 62215 bp, 52 predicted proteins | sample wastewater_treat_5_FD_192414 | JGI IMG/M metagenome (GOLD analysis project Ga0255344, IMG submission 192414) | Wastewater microbial communities from Lulu Island WWTP, Vancouver, Canada - plant18 | ecosystem: Engineered > WWTP > Wastewater > Unclassified | place: Canada: Vancouver, British...
GCAAAAGAAAAAAGACATGTCAATAACTATTTTATCTTGGGGCACTACAAAACGCCGCCAAATCTCAAATCCCCTACTTACAATAACTTACAGAACAGCAAATACGCTAAACTGTCGAAGTCAGGAACATATTTTCGAAACACTGGCCTCTCTGGCAGCAAATAATCCCACGGTCCTGGATGATACGCTTGTCATCTGTGTGATAAACAATAAGGCCGATTCTCACCCATCGGACCGGGCCGATAACGCCGACACACTCGCACTGTTACGCGCGCTGATGAAAAAAGAGATACCAGCCGCGGCGGAGAATCTTGGGCCCGTAATACAAAAGATTGTCTCAAGCTGTTTAAGGCTTGGCGTCATTGACGCCTCTTCACCTGGCAGGGAGATACCCTGGCGAGCAGGCGGTGTCGGCATGGCGCGTAAAATCGGTATGGATGCCGCCCTCAGTCTGCCCGGTATGAGGGGTAATTATTCGCCGCGGCTTCTTCTGAATCTCGATGCAGACACTTTGGTGAGCCCCGATTACCTGCAGGCCCTGCGCAATGTTTTCAATTCACGGCGGGCACACGCAGGCGTGATCGCTTATGAACATCAAACTAGCGAAGAGCCTGCTTTGCAGGACGCAATCACATTGTATGAGATTTATCTTCGTTACTGGGTGGCCGGCCTGAAATACGCCCGCTCGCCTTATGCGTTTCATAGTATCGGGTCAACAATGGCGACCACCGAGGATGCTTATCTGGCCGTACGAGGCATGAACAGGCGGGCGGCAGGTGAGGATTTTTATTTTTTGAACAAACTGGCCAAAGCCGGACCGATAAGACTGATAAATGAAACCAGGGTCTATCCATCGGCGCGTATTTCCGGAAGAGTTCCCTTCGGTACCGGCGCAGCCATGGGAAAACTGATATCTATGAAAAAAAACACAAAAATCTTTTATCAGCCACGTGTGTTTGAAATACTTAAATGTTGGCTCGAACTGACCATGCACTCTGCAGGCCGTTCAGCTGATTTCCTTCTTTCAGAGGCACGCAAAATTGATCCTGTGCTCGCACAATTTCTGATTGCCAGAGGATTTGTTCCAGTCTGGACTAAAATCAGTGCCAACGCCACCACAAAAGAAGTTTTAAAAAAGAATTTTCACCACTGGTTCGACGGTTTTGAAACATTGAAGTTGATTAACTTTCTCACCAAGGAAAACTACCAGCGCATGGATTATGTTCAGGCAATGAAAGGAATATCAAGATTGGCAGGTGCAGGCTTGGCGGATGATTTTTACAGCGGAGAAGTCCCGGAATCAGGCAATCTTGTTGATATTCTATCGTGGCTACGTCGGGTGACGTGATATATATCGCACAAGCATTATCCGCTTGACTTGCTCTCGGGTATTTGAATATAGCTTAAGACGTTTTTCAATCATTTATGTGTCGCGGGAGGAACCGGATGAAGACAATATTAAAAAAATCACTCTGTTTTTTAGCAGCTCTCACTATTGCCGTATCGATCGGGTGCGGGAAAAAAGAAGATGCCAAACCCACCGATGTAGATGTGTCTGAACCTAAACTGGAAGAGCAGACAGTGGCAGAACCCGAAGAGCATATGGGCGAAGAAACAGCAGACGCTCAGGCTGACCACAAGGACGAGGTCGTCAGCGTCGATGGTAGTATCCTGAAAAAATCAGAACTTGCCGTCAAAGTCAGAAATAAAATGAAACCCTATAAAGAGATTGTTCCGCCCGAGAAGATAAAAGAGCTGGAAAAAGGGATCAGAAGGCAACTTGTCGAAGAGTTTGTGGTGAAAACAGTTTTGCAAAAAGAGGCTGACAGAAAAAAGATCACCGCATCACAAAAAGATATTGAGATGTTTTATGAAGAAATAAAAAGCCAGCTTCCACCTGATAAGGAATTGTCGGCTTTCCTGAAGGAAAATGATGTCACACGCGATGATATTGTTCTGGGTATCAAAATAAAAAAACTGGTGGAAAAGGAAATGGGAGGAAAGAAAGCTCCCTCGGAAAAGGAAATAAAGAAATTCTATCAGGAAAATGCAGACAAGTTTAAAACGGACGAATCAGTGCATGCGCGCCATATTCTGGTGACGCTGAGCCCGAAAGATGATGAAAAAACCAAGGCTGAGAAAAAGGAAAAAATAGAGAATTTAAGAAAACAGATCCTCGACGGAGCGGATTTTGCGGAAATCGCCCGCCAGAATTCGGAGTGCCCCAGTAAAGAAAATGGGGGTGATCTGGGCGAAATCAAAAAAGATCAAACAGTAAAGCCCTTTGAAGATGCGGCATTCAGCCAGGAGATAAACGTGGTAGGACCTGTCGTGACCACCGAGTTCGGCTATCACATAATTGAAGTTCTCGGACGTACGCCGGCAAGTCTGGTTCCTTTGGACGAGGTAAGGGACAGCATCGCTCTCCATCTGGAGCAACAAAAGGAAGCCGACGTATTTACGAGGCTCCTCGACGACCTCCGGAAAAAGGCAGATATTGTCTATTATGAAAACTGATGAGAGTCAAACAGCCGGGACAAATTTTTGAAGGACTCTGGATGCTGGGCACTCCGGAGTCCAGTGTTTATCTGGTGGAGGGGGCGGACTCTTTCGCCCTCGTCAACGCCGGTTTAAGCCATGCCCTGCCGGATTATCTGGAACAACTTCGCTCCTGGGGTATCGAGGCAGAAAAAATTAAACATCTGGTTATCTTGCACAGCCACTTCGATCATGTCGGGATGGCTCCTTATTTAAAAAGAAAATTCCCCTTTATTACTCTTTACGCCTCGGCCCGTGCCTGGGAGCTTCTGGCCAGACCGCGTGCCGCGGGCGTGATTAACGAATTCATGTTGAAGGTGTGCCAAAGAGTCAAAGGCTCCACGGAAGTACTGGATGATTTTGACTGGCAGTGGCGGGATGATATGCAAGGCGAGATTGTCAGGCAGGGAAGCGTAATTGATCTCGGAGGGCGAACGGTGCAAATTTATGAAACACCCGGTCACTCCTCCTGCTCTATATCCGCATATGTACAGGAAATAAGCGCTCTGTTCCCTTCCGACGCAGTGGCCATTCCCTATCGTGATGAGTATGTTATTGCAGCGGGATCAAGTTTTGAAAAATACCAGGAAAGCCTGGACAAGCTTGCCAAGCTCGATGCTGAAATTATCTGCGCCGACCATTACGGCTACATTATGAAAGATGAGGCCAAGCGTTATATTGACGAGAGCAAAAAGGCGGCCCGGCTGATGACTGCAAGACTTGCCGATGCGCTGAAAGACGGAGGTGAGCTCGATCAGACAGCCAAACGTCTTGTAGATGTGCATTTTCAATTAAGGCCGGACTACTTTGTCCACCCGGATATTCTGGTCGGCACCTATACACAAATGCTCAAACAGTTTTCACAAGACCCGTCAAAGTGAATTATTTGTAACTGTGCTCCTCATCGGGGAACGCCGCCGTTTTTACCTCGCTGATATAGCTTTTCACAGCATTTTTGATTTCCTGCTTCAGTTGGGCGTATTTTTTCACAAACTTCGGCAGGCTGCGGTCGGAGATACCCAGCATGTCGTTTATCACGAGAACCTGTCCGTCGCAGTCCGGACCTGCACCGATACCGATGGTCGGTATCGCGAGTGAGGCGCTGATTTCTTTTGCCAGCGTCTGAGGTACGCATTCGAGAACCAGCGAAAAAGCGCCTGCTTCCTCCAAAATTTTAGCGTCACGCATGATGTTTTTGGCCGCGTCCTCATTTTTTCCCTGAACCTTGTAGCCGCCTAGTTGATTCACTGATTGCGGTGTAAGCCCGAGATGTGCCATGACGGGAATACCGGCATATGTCATCTTATAGACGATATCGGCATGCTCACGGCCGCCTTCCAGTTTCACGGCCTGTGCGTCTCCCTCCTTCAACAGGCGACCGGCATTGAAAAGGGCTGACTCCACCGATACCTGATATGACATAAACGGCATGTCCGCAACAATAAGGGCCTTTTGGGCACCGCGGGTAACAGCCTGAGTGTGACGCACCATGTCATCCATTGTCACTGGCAGCGTCGATTCATAGCCCAGAATCACATTGCCCAGAGAATCGCCAACGAGGATGATGTCGATATCGCATTCATCCAGAATGCAGGCCATGGGGTAGTCGTAGGCTGTCAGCATGGAAATCTTCTCGCCGGCGGTTTTCATGTTCCTGATGTCAATGATTGTCCTGTGGGTGATTTTATTTTGTACGCTCATTTTCGACTCCTTTCAAAAGACCCGAAATTATTTTTGCCTGATCAGGTGTCAGAGTTCCTTTCTTTAAGGCCAGATTTATCGTGGCGTGTCCCAGTTGTGTATATATCGGGGCCAGTTCCGGAAGGTTATCTGTCAGAGCGAGCAAATGTTTGCGGATCGTTCCTGCATCACCGCGGGCGATCGGACCGGTGAGCGCTTTGGCAGAGCCCTGTGCTTCGATATTTTTAAGGCTGCCGTAAACAAGCGGCAGAAAAGCCTGCCCGGCATCTTTTTTTGAAAAACCGATGGAGCGGGACACTGATTCAACCAGGCTCATCAGAGTCACCAGATAATTGGAAGCCATGCAGGCTGCCAGATGATAAAGAGGTTTTTGCCTGGAGGTGACGTTGATGGGGATACCGCCCAGATCGTGTACCAGCGATGTGGCAAGGCTTTTTGAGCCGCGTCCGGCAGTCACTCCGAAGTAGCTGCCGGGAATGGTTTTTATCGCTCCCTCGATACTGGAAAAACTCTGCAGAGGATGAATACAGCCGACCACGGCGCCGGCGCGGGTTGCTGGTTCCAGAAGGTCGAGGCCGCCCGCGCCGCTCATGTGAAATACCTTCTTCCTTTTAAGGTTCGCTCTTTGAGCAACGTAGGAACAGGCCTGACCAATTACATCGTCCGGTGTGGTAATCAAGAGACAGTCGGCTTTCACGGCAGCCTGTGCCGGGTCCTGGAAGGAGGGAATTTTCCCCAAGAAGACAGAGGCTCTTGTGAGGTTAGCGGGCGAGGTATCAGCCAGTGACGCAATCTTATGCCCCGCTTTTTTTAAAAGAGCACCGATGGCTGTACCTACCATGCCGGTGCCGATGATGGCAAACGCAAGCGGGTGTTTAGTTTTTGCCATGGTTCATCACTTATTCAAATACCCTGCCAATTGGGTGTAAACAGATGAGGAACCGGTTGGAATGACCGCCTAACCGATTCATCATCATGCAATTGTTAAACATTTAACATACCGGATAACGGCGGTCAAACGATATTTGGGAGTCTTGTGCCTCTGAAGGTGCTTGTTTTTGCATCTGCTGTCGGCTATACAACCGGCGGAGGTGGAAAAGATGAAAAAAGTTGATTTGATGATTTTCGATTTCGACGGGACGGTGGCGGACACGGGAGCTGATATTGTAAATTCAGTCAATCACACGCTGTTATCAATGAGGCTTTCGCCACTTCCACACAGCGAAATAATCAGTTTTATCGGAGATGGCTTGATTAAGCTGTTGGAAAGGGCGCTTGACGGGCGCTACAAGGAGCGAATGAAAGAGGCGATAACCATTTTCGGATCGCACTACGAAAAGCACATGATGGATCAAACAGATTTGTGCCCGAATATCGAGGGTGTCCTGAAATATTTCGGTCATAAAATGAAGGTAATTTTGACAAATAAACGCCATCATCTGGCTTCCGCCATCGCCCGCTCTTTACGGGTTGACCGTTACTTCATGGAAATTGTCGGTGCCGACTCTACCCCTTACCTTAAACCCGACCCCCGCTCGGTCGAATATCTTCTGGAAAAATACTCTGTGGCGCCTCAAAAAGCTGTTCTTATCGGCGATGGAATCAACGATGTCGCCGCCGCTCAAAACGCCGGAATAATATCTTGCTGCTATTTAAACGGACTGGGAGACAAGCGGACGCTCCTGAAGATGGGTGCTGATTTTTACTGTGAGGATCTTATTGAAATTAATACGATGTTCCAATAATGATCACAAAAATCAAAAAGACAATCAGGAAATACTCGCTCATGGAGAGAGGGGAACGTATTTTAGTTGCTCTTTCCGGCGGTGCTGACTCCTCGGCTCTTTTGTCGCTACTGCATTGCCTGTCTGTCGAGCTTGGCCTGAAACTCTTTCCGGCCCATTTCCATCATGGCCAGCGCGGCAGGGAAGCGGATGAGGACGAGGCCTTTTGCCGGGAACTGGCGCAAAAATACGACCTTGTGCTTAAGGCGGGAAAAATCACCCGGCCGGATGTTCCCCGGGGCATGTCGCCGGAGGATTATTTCCGGCGCGAGAGGTACACGTTTCTTGATCGCGTCGCCTCGGAGTGCGGCACTGGTAAAATTGCCCTGGGTCATCACCTCGATGATCAGGCGGAGACGGTACTTCTCAATATGTTACGCGGTGGTGGGCCGGCCGGCTTAAGGGGCATCCTGCCGGTGAGGGACAACAAATATATTCGTCCGCTTATCGAAGTTTCACGGCAGGAAATCACCGAATATCTGAATAAAGAAGGAATAGGGTATCGTCAAGATTCATCCAATACCAGCGATGTCTATCTGCGAAACCGCATCCGCCATGAGCTAATCCCGTTTTTAAAAGAAAAATATAACCCCTCCATAGAAAAAACCCTCTCCCGGATGGCGGAAGTTTTACGGCGTGATGAGGAGTACTTCAAGGCGTGTATCGAAGAAATTCTCTCATCGGCACACATAGAAAAAACGACCGGGTCTGTTTCTGTAGCGGTTGACTATTTCAAAGGACTGCATCCAGCGATTGGATATCGTCTCGTGAAAACTTTGTTAGAGGGCATGGCGCCGGCAGGTGGAGGATTTTCGTTTGCCCATATTGAATCGGTTTTCCGCCTGATTGCCGATGGTGCCACAGGCAAGAGCATCTCCCTTTCGCATCGCCTGGTTGCCCGGAAAAATTATGGCCTGGTCGTAATTTCCCAGCAAACGGGGGAGGGCAATCCGGATTACGAATATGGGGTGACAATTCCGGATCGAGTGATTATTAAAGAAAGACGGATGATTTTGTCCGTAAAACGTCACTGTGCCCGAGACGTGGAATTCGGTAGCGGGGGCAGAGTATTTATTGACGCGGATAAAATAAACGGACCTCTGGTGGTGCGAAACCGTCGAAAAGGAGATCGAATCACGCCACTGGGCATGGACGGAACACAAAAGATAAAAAAACTCTTCATTGACCGCAAAATTACACGTACGGATCGAGAGAAAATAGCTTTGCTGGTTGATGACGAATCAGTTGTCTGGATCGAGAATATGCACCCGAGCGAAAGGGTGAAAATAACGCCGGAGACGAAAAATGTCGTCTCGCTTGAGCTTATACCGCTGGGTTAAGACAAGGCCTGCTTATCATAAGAAAATATTTGAGTTAATAAAGATATTATTATAATGGTTGGCAAACAAATTTAAGGAGAGAAATATTGAACCAATTTCAAAAAAATATTGCACTTGTTTTGACGGTGCTTCTTGTATTTCTTCTGGTGTGGCAGCTTTTTAATCAGCAAAAGCCTGGCACTAAAGAGATAAACTACTCGGAAATGTTATCCTACCTGGAAAACGGAGAGATCACAGAAGTCACTATCCAAGGATACACCATAAACGGGAAGCTGGCCAACGGAAGCATGTTCAAAGCCTATGCTCCGAAAGACGACGGTCTGGTGGCGATGTTCAGAGAAAAGAAAGTTAAAATTACAGCCAAACCGCCTGAAGAAAATCCCTGGTACATGATCTTTGTATCGTGGTTTCCGATGCTTTTGTTAATCGGCGTATGGATCTTCTTTATGCGCCAGATGCAGGCCGGTGGCGGCAAGGCCATGTCTTTCGGCAAAAGCCGGGCTCGCCTGATTACGGATAAATCAAAAAAAGTTACTTTTAACGATGTGGCCGGAATCGACGAGGCGAAAGCGGAACTCGAAGAAGTCATCGATTTTCTCAGAGACCCGAAAAAATACACAAAACTCGGCGGTCGCATACCCAAGGGGCTGTTGCTGGTCGGTCCCCCGGGGACAGGAAAAACACTCCTGGCCAGGGCTATTGCAGGTGAGGCGGATGTCCCATTTTTGAGTATCAGCGGCTCGGATTTTGTGGAGATGTTTGTCGGTGTCGGGGCCTCCCGCGTCCGGGATCTGTTCAGCCAGGCAAAGAAAAACGCGCCCTGCATAATCTTTATCGACGAAATTGACGCAGTCGGAAGACACCGCGGCGCCGGTCTGGGCGGAGGACATGACGAAAGAGAACAGACCCTCAACCAGCTTCTGGTTGAAATGGACGGTTTTGAATCGAATGAAGGCGTTATCCTGGTGTCAGCCACCAACAGGCCGGATGTACTCGATCCGGCGCTTTTGAGGCCGGGCCGTTTCGACAGGCAGGTGGTGGTGCCCCTGCCTGACGTAAAAGGGCGCGAGATGATTTTTGAGGTTCACGGACGAAAGGCTCCACTTGCTGATGACGTCGATTATGCGGTTTTGGCGCGCGGCACGCCCGGGACTTCCGGAGCCGATATTGAAAACGTGGTCAACGAGGCGGTTCTCAATGCCGCCCGCATGAATAAAGACAAAGTCAGCATGGCTGATTTTGAATTTGCCAAGGACAAGGTTCTGATGGGCTCTGAAAGAAGAAGCCTGGTTATCAGCGAAGCTGAGAAACGAAACACCGCCTATCACGAGGCGGGGCACACTCTGGTGGCCAGACTTATTCCGGGCACGGACCCGATACACAAGGTTACCATTATTCCCCGCGGCAGGGCTTTGGGGCTGACCCAGCAGCTGCCGATCGACGAAAAGCATACCTACCCGAGCAGCTACCTGGAAAGTAATATCGCTGTTTTATTGGGCGGAAGAGCGGCTGAAGAGCTGGTGCTTAAGGACTTCACCACCGGTGCCGGAAACGACATTGAAAGGGTCACGAATCTTGCCCGGAAGATGGTCTGCGAATGGGGGATGAGCGAGAAAATGGGGCCGCTCAGTTATGGGAAAAAAGAAGAACAGATCTTTTTGGGGCGTGAGTTCGCCACCCATAAAGATTACAGCGAAGAAACGGCAAGGAAAATTGATGAGGAAGTCGTCACCATTGTTAAGCGCAACTACGATAAGGCCATTTCTCTTTTGACCGAGCATATCGACATTCTTCACCGCATGTCCCAGGAACTGCTCGATAGGGAAGTTCTCAACGCGGCGGAAATCGATGAGATTATCGGGAGTGCTCTGCCGCCCGAGCATCTCGCGCAGGCCTGATACACGACTGTACCGCCGGATTCGACCTGTCAGTAACTGTGCCGGGGATGATATTTTAAGGAAAAACAGGCACGCCGGGATTTATCCTTTCGCGGTGCCTGTTTTATTTTGAAAAAGAATTTTCCCATCCGGTGAAAAGATTTGCGTATTGTCAAAATAAATAATCAAATTGAAGCCATTGAAATATTGAAAAAAATTGGTGTTGACCCCTATGGTGTCACATCGATGGCCCCCAAGACGAGGCAGGTTAATATACTTTTGACCGGCCGGCAATGCAAGGTGGCCAATATTCTCAAACAGGAAATGTTGTCCCTCGGGGCGGATGCGGCCGTTGCCCGGGGCAGCGTTTCCTGCTCAATCGAAGGGACGGATGTTTTGCTGATGGGGACGTTAAAGCAACTTCTGGCTTTACCCGAAAGACTTAAAAAGCAACCTTTCGGCCTCAGGGCACTTGCCCGTGAGCTTGAAATTCTGCTTGCCAACATTGAGCTCAGACATCGTGTTTTCAGGACGGCGAAGCGGGAAATCTCACTGGGAGACAAAACGCTGATTATGGGTGTACTCAACGTAACTCCCGATTCGTTTTCGGATGGAAATCTTTACTTTGATACACAAAAGGCTATCGAGCGTGCCCTTCAGATGGAAGAGGAAGGGGCCGACATTATCGATATCGGAGCCGAGTCATCACGGCCCGGCGCGATGCCTCTCGGTGTACAGGAAGAAATGGACAGGTTGATGCCGGTTCTCGAAGGGCTTCGCGGCAAACTGGCTGTGGCCTTGTCAGTGGATACTACAAAGGCCCGTGTGGCCGGGGCAGCCATAGCAGCAGGCGTTGAAATAGTTAATGATATCAGCGCACTGCATAATGATGAAGAAATGGCCAAGGTCGTTTCTGAAACGGGGGCGGGGCTTGTTTTAATGCATATGAGGGGTACACCGAAAACCATGCAGACCGGTGATCTTGCCTACAAGGACCTGATTGGCGAAATTATCGACTATCTCAAAAAAAGTTATGAAAAAGCATGTGCCGCCGGTATAGAAAAGGAGCGAATCGCCATTGATCCGGGAATAGGTTTTGGCAAGACTTTTGACGATAATTGCAGAGTCATAAATAAGCTTGGTGAATTTAAAACTCTCGGGTTACCGCTGCTAATCGGTACGTCGCGAAAAGCTTTTATCGGCAGCATCACCGGCTCTGCGCCGTGGGAGAGACTCGAAGGAACGGCTGCAACCGTCGCTGCTTCTATTTTCGGCGGATGTGACATCGTTCGCGTGCATGATGTGGCGGCCATGAAAAAGGTCACCACGATGACGGATGCCATTGTCCGTGCCCGGGATAAGACATGATATACGGTACCGGTATTGACCTTGTGGAAAATGATCGTATTGCAAAAATCATCGCCAAGTGGGGCGACAAGTTTTTGTCACGGATTTTTACTCCCGGCGAAATTGCCTATTGCGGCCGTCATTTCCATTCGGCAATACATTATGGCGCGAGATTTGCCGCCAAGGAGTCCTTCCTGAAAGCGATCGGGACCGGCATGGGCAGGGGGGTTCAGATGCTGGATATTGAGGTTGTTCGTGCAGAAAGCGGAAAACCCCGCCTCCGGCTGCACGGCGAGGCACTCAGGCACATTCAGGAAGCCGGGGTCCGGGAAGTTCACTTGAGCATCACTCATACAAAAAAATATGCACAGGCGATGGTTGTACTGGAAAAATGATTTTTTTAGTGGTAATTTCGGCGCCGTTTTATGACACAAGAAGTTCTTTTTCAAATACAAACCGCAAGCCCCGAAGAGACCTCTTCTCTGGGCTATCGGGTAGGCGTGAAAGCCGGGGCAGGTGATACATTTGCCCTTTCAGGTGAGCTCGGAGCGGGGAAAACATGCTTTGCTGCCGGTCTGGCACGTGGCCTGGGAGTCAGCGAAGATTACACGGTAACCAGCCCCACCTTCACCCTGGTCAATGAATATCCGGGACGTTGCCGGCTCTATCATTTTGATGTTTACCGCCTGAATGACTCATCAGAGCTCATTGAGTTGGGATATGACGAATATGTAGCGGGAAGCGCAGTGGTGATTATTGAATGGGCGGATAAAATAACCGACGTCCTGCCGCCGGACGCGGTCATTGTTGATTTTTGCTATGTAGATGAAAATAAAAGAATCATTACCTTCAAAGGACCGGAGGAAAAAATCCGGGATCTCGTTGGAGATATATAAAGAGGGAGGTTAAGGTATGGGTCTAGTTGTCCAGAAGTTTGGCGGAACGTCGGTTGCCAATGTCGAGAAAATAAAAAACGTGGCGCAAAAAGTCATCAGGGAGAAAAAAGCCGGCAATGACGTCGTGGTAGTTCTTTCCGCCATGGCGGGCGAAACGAACAGGTTGATTGACCTTGCCACCTCAGCGGCGGAGACGCCTGACGAAAGGGAATATGATTCATTGATTTCCACCGGAGAACAGGTGACGATAACTCTCTTGTCGATTGTTCTTAACTCCATGGGTTACCCCGCCCGGTCATTCCTGGGCTTTCAGGTACCGATCGTTACGGATAAGAGCTACCAGAAAGCCAGAATATCAAAAGTTGGAACAGACATTATCGGCAAAGAATTAAAAGATGGCAAGGTTGTGATAGTGGCAGGTTTTCAGGGAATCGACGAGGATAATAATATCACCACACTGGGACGAGGCGGGTCCGACACCAGCGCAGTGGCGCTGGCGGCGGCACTAAATGCCACGCGTTGTGACATCTACACGGATGTGGATGGAGTGTATATGGCCGATCCGGCCATTTGCCCCAAAGCAAGAAGGCTCGACAAGGTATCTTATGAAGAAATGCTGGAGATGTCCATGACGGGCGCGAAGGTCCTGCAGCCCCGCTCCGTTGAAATGGCCCAGAAATATAATGTTCCCGTTTATGTCAGGTCGAGTTTTTCCGATAAAGGCGGAACGCTTGTCACTAAGGAGGATAAAAAAATGGAAAAAGAAGTGCTCTCAGGGATTACCTACGATCGCGACCAGGCTAAAATCACGGCGATTCACATACCGGACAAGCCGGGCGTTGCCGCAAACCTCTTCACAGCCCTATCTGAACATAATATCAGTGTGGATATGATCATCCAGAACATCAGCGCCCAGGGGCACACGGACCTGACATTTACCGTGGCAAAAAAGGATGCAAAACAGGCCCATAAAATTGTCGACGCGGCGGCCAAGGAAATCGGTGCCAGAAAAGTAGAAATCAATGATGATGTGGCGAAGATTTCCATTATTGGCGTGGGTATGGTCAGTCATTCCGGAGTCGCGGCAAAAATGTTTAAAACCCTTGCCGATGAAGGAATTAACATCATGATGATCAGCACCTCAGAGATAAAAATATCATGCGTCATTCAAAGAAGATACACGGAACTGGCCGTTTCGGCTCTCCATGAGGCTTTTCAACTCGGCCGGAAAAAATAAAAAGCAAATGTTTGCTAATCAGGTGAGGGGAACCATCATTATGTGCGTCTGCCTGGCGATGGTTCCCCTGTTTTTATTTCTGGACTCTTTGTTGCCGGAGAAGGATGTTCCTGTTTTGGCGACTCACTTTCAGGATTCTTTAGTTGTCGAGATTTGTGACGCGGGTGACTCATCCGGTATTTATTATCTCCGGCCCGGCACGACAGCGGGTCAGTTGTTTCGCGATATAGGGTCTCGCTTTCCCCTTAAGGAAGACTTCACAATCAAAAATGGTGCAAGTCTTTTGCCGACATCTGAAGGCGAGGTGATCATCGGGCAGATGAAGGCCGCCAAAAGGCTGGCTCTGGGACTGCCATTGGATGTAAACCTGGCCTCGGAGGAGGATTTAATGATGATCCCGGGCATCGGCCCGAAAATGTCAGCCGCGATTGCCGTTTACCGAAAAGAAAACAGGTGGATAAAAAGTATTGACCAACTCAGGGAAATCAGGGGTATCGGCGAGAAGAAATTATCCCGCCTGAAGGGGTATCTTTATGTAGATGAACAGTCACCGTAGAGTTTACGATTTGGTGAGCTGTTCATAAAAATCCATGACGCGCCTTATATAATTTAGTGTTTCGCGGTAAGGAGGCACCGTGTTGCCGTATTTTGCCACCGCCGCCTCTCCCGCGTTGTAGGCGGCCAGGGCAAGACGCTTATCTCCCCCGTACAGATTTAAAAGATAGCGCAGGTAGCGGGCACCTCCCTCGATGTTGTCGGGAGGGTCGTAGACATTTTTTACGTTGAGCGCGGCGGCCGTCTGAGGCATCAACTGCATAAGACCTTCGGCGCCTTTATGGGAGCGTGCCTCGTGGTCGAAATTTGACTCCGCTCTGATTACGGCCTTGATGAGTGCTGCCTCCAAATTGTTTTTACGGGCCACGCGGTCGATGATGTCATCATATTTGTTAATATTGATGATTTTAGGAAAGCGCACCCTTTTTTCTTTCATTACGAGGACATATTTCGCATTGGGGTTGGAGGGGACATTTGTAATGTGAAGGACGCCTTCTTCGTCCTCATACTGAAAAATATCAGCATGGGCCTCAAGGACAGGGCAGAAAAGCAAAAACATTGACGCACAAAGTATCGCCAGGCAAAGCCGCTTTGTTGTTTTGAGAAATTCAAGCTTTTTCAAAATCATGCTCCGACAATACTTCAGGTAAATAAATACTTCAAGAAAATTGTCTCATTATGCCTGCAATTTGAACCTCTACGCTCATCCTTTATCGGGAGTTCCGGAGGATCTCTTTAATGCGCCGGTCACACTGAAGTGTTTTTCCCCGGTTTGTTTGCACTTGACATGGTTTGGTGATGGTGATAATGCCATCACCACTTTACACATGTGTCGGGGCGTGGCGCAGTCTGGTAGCGTATCTGAATGGGGTTCAGAGGGCCGGTGGTTCAAATCCACTCGCCCCGACCATTTTTAACTTCCTGGAGTACCTATATTTTCAGTACTTATCTACTGATGCCGCGAAGTCTGTTTCAAACCGGTAAAAAATTTCAATTGTCCAGCCAAAACGGCTATCTTTTTCTTGCATTAACATAAGTAATCATTTACAGGGGGCGGGAAAAAATCGCCAAGGTGTGTTTTACATCCGGCTGATGAAGGGATAATCCGCATTGACATTTGCTTGATGGAATATATAATCAGTAAGTTGAACAATGCGAGAGTGGCGGAATTGGCAGACGCACTGGACTTAGGATCCAGCCCGCCAAAGCGGATAGGGGTTCAAGTCCCCTCTCTCGCACCAATTGAATCGTTTCAATGAAAAATCATTAATCTGATAAGGGGAAATACTGAAGTGGACGAACTTTCTGTAAAAGTAGAGGATTTAAGCCAGGTCAAAAAGAAAATGTCTTTTGAAATACCCTGGCCATTTGTCAAAGATGAGCTCGATAATGTTTACCGTGACATCGGTAAAAAAGCAAAAATAAAAGGTTTTCGTCAGGGCAAGGTCCCCCGGAAAATGCTCGAAACCTATTTTAAAGCAGACGCGGAGAATGAGGCGATTACCAACGTCGTCAACAAGTACTACTGGCAGGAGCTCGACAACAGAGGTATTGTCACTCTTTCCAAGCCGGAAATCGAACAGGGTGGATTGAAGGAAAACACCAGTTTTTCTTTCAGCGCCTCTTTTGAGACTGAGCCGTCTTTTGAACCGCAGGGGTACACGGGACTTGAGCTGGAAAGAACAAACATCTCCATTTCGGAAAAAGATATGGAAATGCGTCTTACCGAAATACGGAAAATGTTTTCCACCATGCAGGATGTAGTCGATTTGCGCCCGGCCCGCATGGGTGATTTTGTCATGATGGACTTTGAGGGGACAGTAGAGGGCGAAGCTCCTCCGGAATTGAAAGGGACCGATTATGTGCTTGAGCTTGGCTCCAAACGCTTTATCCCCGGCTTCGAGGAAGAACTTCAGGGAATGACGGTGAACGAGACAAAAGAAATCCGCCTGACCTTTCCCGCCGACTATCATGAAAAGAAAGTGGCAGGCAAAGAGGCTGTTTTTACCGTGACTCTCAAAGGCCTTAAAGAACAGAAACTTCCGGAGATTGACGAAGAATTCATTAAAAATTTCGACAAATACAATTCGCTTGATGATTTAAAAAACGATGTACGCCAGTCCATGGAGAATGAGTCAAAACGACAAAGCGATGCCGGCCTTCAGAAAAAAATATTGGATGCCATTTTGGCTGCCAATGAGTTTGAAGTTCCTGACGCTCTACTGGAAAGGCAGATTTTTTATATGATGTTTGACACCCAAAAGAGAATGAGAGCAGCCGGTATGGATGAAACAAGCGCCATGGATTTCAGTTTTAAACTCCATGATCAGTTCAAGCCTGAAGCTTTGAAAACGGTCAAAGCGTTTCTGCTCGTCAAAAAAATTGCCGAGAAAGAGGGGATAACCGTTACTGACGAAGATATCGACAGTCATATCAATAAGATAGCTAAAGACTATCACACCGAATATGAAGTCGTTAAACAGACATATAATGACGAGGAACGCCTAGATGCACTCAAGGCGGAACTCATGCAGAAAAAGGTGTTTGACTTTATTGAGAGCAGGGCCAATATTAAATTTGTCGAACAGGAAGGCCTTATTCAGGAGGGGCATCAGTGAATTTGATTCCAATGGTGGTAGAGCAGGACGGAAGGGGAGAAAGGGCGTTTGATATCTATTCCCGCCTTCTCAAAGACAGGATTATCTTTTTGGGGACGGCCATAGATGACAGCGTGGCAAATCTGGTGGTTGCCCAGATGTTGTACCTGGAAGCGGAGGATCCTGATAAAGAGATATTCTTTTACCTAAATTCACCGGGTGGGCTTGTAAGTTCAGGCATGGCGATTTACGACACGATGAGGTACATCAAACCGGCTATTTCCACCGTCTGTATGGGGCAGGCAGCAAGCATGGCGGCCATTTTGCTCGCGGCAGGCGAAAAAGGAAAGAGATTCGCCTTGCCCCATTCGAGGATTCTCATCCATCAGCCGCTCGGTGGAGTGCAGGGACAGGCAACTGATATTGATATCCAGGCCAAAGAAATTTTAAGGTTAAAGGATGAATTAAATAAGATTTTATCCGAGTTGACCGGTCAGCAACTGGAAAAGGTCGTAAATGACACCGAGCGGGATTACTTCATGACCAGTCAACAGGCTAAAGAATATGGTTTAATTGACGAAATTGTAGTAAGAAAGAGTGTATCATCAGGCAGCAAATAAAGGAGAAGCTTAAGTGATTAAAAAAACTAAAGACAACCGGGGCCAAGGGATGCTCTTTTGTTCCTTTTGCGGAAAAATGCAAAGTGAAGTCCGAAAGTTAGTTGCTGGACCTACCGCATACATATGTGATGAGTGCATCGATTTATGCCGCTGTATTGTCGAGGACGAAGAAAAAACCGTCCAGAAAAGCCCGAAAAATGTTTTACCTGAGCCACAGGAGATCAAGAAATTTCTCGACTCCTATGTGATCGGGCAGGAAAAAACAAAGAAAATTCTATCAGTGGCCGTTTATAACCATTATAAAAGGCTTTTTTCCAACGTCAGCAATGATGACGGAGTGGAGATTCAAAAAAGTAATGTTTTGCTGATCGGTCCAACCGGATCCGGTAAAACACTGCTGGCGAAGACTCTGGCCAAATTCCTCAATGTTCCCTTTACCATAGCCGATGCGACAACTTTGACGGAAGCCGGCTATGTAGGCGAAGATGTTGAAAATATTATATTAAGTCTGCTGCAAAATGCCGATTACGATGTTGTCCGGGCCTCGAAGGGCATTGTTTATATTGATGAAATTGACAAAATAGCCAGAAAATCAGGAAACCCCTCCATTACTCGTGATGTTTCCGGGGAAGGAGTTCAGCAGGCACTTCTTAAAATTATGGAAGGGACAATGGCCAATATTCCTCCCAAAGGTGGACGCAAACACCCTCAACAGGAATTCATCCAAGTAGATACGACAAACATTCTATTCATCTGTGGAGGTGCCTTCAACGATTTGGAAAACATCATCTCCAGAAGAATCGGTTTGAACACGATGGGGTTTGGCGCGGAAATAAAAAGCAAAAAGGAGAGAAGAATCGGTGAACTCCTCGCGGAGGTCCGATCAGAAGACCTGCTGAAATTCGGTCTCATCCCGGAGTTCATCGGGCGCCTGCATGTGATTTCCACGCTGGATGATTTGGATGAGGACGCCCTGGTGCGCATCTTAATGGAACCGAAGGATTCGATTATCAAGCAGTACAAGAAATTGTTTGAGCTCGAAAATGTGAAACTGAAATTCACCGACGGCGCGATAAGATGTGTCTCGAAGTTGTCTCTGGAAAGAAAATCAGGAGCACGCGGTCTGCGATCGATCCTGGAAAACACCATGCTGGAGGTAATGTATGACATCCCGTCGCAGCGGGGAATCAAGGAATGCGTAATCAGCGAAGAAGTTGTCTTAAACAAGGAAAAACCAATTTTGATCTACGACACAAAAACAGCGTCTGCATCATAAACAACAGGTAGCAGGAAGGTTTAATGAGCGAAGAATATTACGATGACAATCAGAATAAAACAAACATCATTCCTCTTCTTCCGTTGAGGGATGTGGTTGTTTTTCCGCATATGATCGTGCCTCTGTTTGTCGGCCGTGAAAAATCAATCGCCGCACTGGAGTCTGCCATGAAGCATGAAAAAGGCATCTTCATGGTGGCACAGAAAAACGCGAAAAAAGACGATCCGGCTGAAGAGGACATTTATCGCGTCGGAACCATCGGCATTATCATCCAACTTTTACGCCTCCCCGATGGGACGGTAAAGGTGCTGGTAGAAGGAAAATCCCGCGGTTTTATCAGGGAATACCTGAGAAACGACGATTTTTTCCTGGTGAAGGCGGAAGACATCGAAGACATTGATGACGATCCGACTGATGTGCGCAAGCAGGCTTTAATGCGCAGCATCAAAGAATCGTTTGAGCTTTATCTGAAGCTGAGCAAAAAAGTCCATGTCGAAATGATGGGGACGATCGTCGCCATTGATGACCCTTCGAAGCTTGCCGACGTCGTTGTCACACATCTGAATGTAAAGCTCGAAGACAAGCAGAAGATCATAGAAATTTACAATATCGGTGAACGGCTCGAGGCGATCTATTCACTGATGCTCTCCGAGATAGAGATCCTTCAAGTTGAAGAAAAAATAAAACGCCGCGTCAAAAAACAGATGGAAAAAACCCAGAAGGACTATTATCTCAATGAACAGATGCGCGCCATTCAGAAAGAAATGGGCGAAAAAGATGATTTTAAAAATGAGATAGCAGAGCTTGAAAAACGCCTCAAACAAAAGAAGCTATCCGAAGAGGCTCACAAGAAAGTCCGACAGGAAATAAAAAAACTGCAGATGATGTCACCGATGTCGGCTGAAGCCACGGTTGTCCGGAATTATATCGACTGGCTTCTGGCCATGCCCTGGTCGGAAACTACGGACAATAAATACACTCTTAAAGAATCACAAAATATTCTTGATGAGGATCATTACGGGCTGAAAAAAGTCAAAGAGCGTATCATTGAGTATCTTGCTGTCCAGACACTCGTCAAAAAGAACAAAGGGCCGATCCTGTGTCTGGTGGGGCCGCCCGGTGTGGGTAAAACATCCATTGCCAGATCGGTAGCCAGAGCTACTAACCGCAAGTTTGTCCGCATTTCGCTGGGAGGTGTGCGTGACGAGGCGGAAATTCGCGGTCACCGCCGGACTTACATAGGCGCGATGCCCGGCAAGATAATCCAGTCATTGAAAAAGGCAGGGTCCAACAATCCTGTCTTCTGTCTCGATGAAGTGGACAAGTTAAGCTCTGATTTCCGTGGCGATCCCTCGTCCGCGCTTCTGGAAGTACTGGACCCGGAGCAGAACGTTGCTTTTAACGATAATTACCTGGATGTCGATTATGATTTATCCGATATTATGTTCATCACGACAGCCAATGTCCTGCAGACCATTCCTCCCCCTCTGCAGGATAGGATGGAAGTGATCCGTATTGCCGGCTATACGGAGCAGGAAAAAATGCAGATCGCCAGGAAATTTCTTATCACAAAGGAAATGGAGGCAAACGGTCTGGTTAAGGAAAATATTGAATTCACCAACGGGGCGCTTTTGCGCATTATCCGCCAGTACACGAGAGAGGCGGGCGTGCGTAATCTGGAGCGGGAAATCGCCTCTGTTTGTCGTAAAGTTGCCAGAGAAATTGTCAGCAGTGGAGTAACCAAGAAAATTAACGTCACCTCCAAGGGCATACCTAATTATTTGGGTGTGCCGAAGTTCCGTCACGGTGAGACGGAGGAAAAAAACCAGATCGGTCTGACCACGGGACTGGCGTGGACGGAAATCGGCGGCGAGCTTCTGGCGATTGAAGCATCTGTAATGGAAGGTACTGGCCGAATGGTGATGACAGGCAAGTTAGGTGATGTCATGCAGGAATCCGTTCAGGCGGCACTAACCTATATCAGAGCGCGGGCCGAACGTTTTGGGCTGGCGAAAAACTTCTACAAGAAAATCGATATACACATTCACGTGCCGGAAGGTGCGATTCCCAAGGACGGGCCTTCGGCCGGTATTGCCATGGCAACCTCTATTGCGTCGGTGCTGATGAAGAAAAAAGTGCGTGCCGATCTGGCCATGACTGGTGAAATCACCTTAAGAGGAAGGGTCTTGCCCATCGGCGGTCTGAAGGAAAAAATCCTGGCGGCACACCGCGGTAACATAAAGACGGTTGTTATCCCGAAAGATAATGAGAAGGATCTGGCAGAAGTACCTCAGAACGTGAAGAAAGTGCTGAAAATCGTCTTTGTCGAACATATAGATGAAGTGCTCGATATCGCCTTTGTCAAGGACGAGGATACCTTTGGCAATCTGCTGACCGGTGAAATGCAGGCGAGCGCGGCGCCTCTTAATTAAAGGAGGTTTCTAAACATTACAGCTTGACAAGAAATACTAATGTTGCTAGAAGCCTTGCAGCTTTTTTTGAGCATGCGGGCGGGTAGCTCAGCTGGAAGAGCGCCACGCTTACACCGTGGATGTCACAGGTTCGAGCCCTGTCCCGCCTACCAGGAAAAGATAACATTTAAGCTGAAATGATTTTCGGGGTCGTAGTTAAGTTGGTTATAACGCCGGCCTGTCACGCCGGAGGGCGTGGGTTCAAGTCCCATCGGCCCCGCCAGAAAATCAAGGGGAGTCAGCATGAGGCGGCTCCCCTTTTTGGCTTTTCCGCGATACTAAAAGAGAGCATCTCATAGCCACTACAACTTGAAATGAAATACAACCCGGGGCCAATTCCGGGGAGTATTCTTATCCCTGGAGAGGGCTTGCCAAAAATCTTTCCCGACAATGGCCAACATTTTTTTGCACCGGCCGTATGGTAATGTAGTGACTGACGGAAACTGAAGAGACTATGAATATTCCTGGAATAATCAAAAATTTCTTCTCAGGCAATAATTCTGAAACTGTCCGCCGGGAAATCATGGCCGTACTGGAGAAAGGCCGCAAACTGGGCGTGTGGGACGACGCATCATATGAAATGATGGGAAACGTCCTCGATTTTTCATCGGTGCTGGTTCGTGAAATCATGATTCCACGAACCGATATCACTTCGGTAAACATCGACGACCCTATCGAAGAAATTCACAAAGACATCGCCTCGAGCGGCTACACACGCCTGCCTGTGTGCCGCAAGACTGTGGACAATATCATCGGCGTACTCAATGTCAAAGATCTGCTAAAAATCGCGCCTCGCATCATCACCGTGTCCGACATTATGGCGAACCTGACCAAACCTTATTACATACCGGAAACAAAGAATGCCCACATGCTTCTGTATGAGTTTAAAACCAACCGCCGGCACATGGCTGTTGTAATCGACGAGTACGGCGGCACCTCCGGTCTGGTTACGCTCAAGGATCTACTGGAAACAATCGTCGGGGATATCCATGATGAGCATCAGGAGCCCTTGTCCGAAGAGGGAATAGTCAATGCCCCGGACGGATCCATTATTGCAGGCGGACGGGTGCAGATAGAAGAAATAGAGGAACGCCTCAATATCGAATTAGAGAAGGGACGTTATGAAACGATAGGAGGATTGATTTTAAACAAGATCCGGAGGATACCGCATCAGGGGGAAAGCTTTGAAATCGGTGCAATTGAAATTACCATAAGAAATGCGGATGAGCGAAGCATAAAAAAAGTGAAAATAAAAAAAATAGATTCGAGAAAAAATGATCACAAGAGCTAGCTCAAGTACGGGAAAGTACAGCCGTCACACCATTTTTATGGCGCTTTTGAGCGGCATTTTGCTTTTTCTATCTTTTCCAAAATTCGGCTTTGGTCTTGTAGCATGGGTTGCATTGATTCCGTTGTTTGTTGCCTTGAAGGATACTTTGACGCTGAAAAAGGCTTTTTTTCTGGGCTGGTCTACGGGATGTGTCGCCTATGTTGGAGTTCTGTATTGGATTGTCTCTGTTATTGTCAATTATGGCCGTATGCCTGTCTATCTGGGCATTGCCTGTATGCTTCTTCTGGTCTGTTATCTGAGCATTTACGTCGGCTTGTTCGGAGCAGGAATCGTTTATTTACGAAATAAAGTCCCCCTTTTTCTGGCTGCGCCTTTTTTATGGGTCGTGACGGAATACTTAAAGTCAACGGTCATTACCGGTTTCCCCTGGGAAAACCTTGGTTATTCACAAGTCAATAATTTTTACCTGATTCAGATTGCCGATATAACAGGCGTTGCCGGCTTGTCTTTTCTCATTGTTTTATTCAATGCATCAATTTTTAATCTATTGAATGAGAGATCTAAAAAAACAATTGTTCTGGCCTCGTGTGTTTGTTTACTGTCGGCAGGCATCTATGCCTACGGTATAATCCGTGTCGGCGAGGTGAAAGAGGCGATGAGAAACGTACCGCAAGTAAGTGTTACGCTGGCACAGGGGAATATCGATCAGTCGGTAAAGTGGAGTCCGACTTTTCAGGAAGAAACGATCGACATTTATGAAGGGCTTTCGCTTAAAGATGATTACCGACCGGGAGGGCTGATTATCTGGCCTGAAACAGCTGTGCCTTTTAATTTTGAACTGGAAAATGCTTTAAGGAGACGTGTGAAGGACATTGCCGCCAGGTCTGGAAAATGGCTCGTCTTCGGCGCGGTAAGTTTTAATCCGCATAAACAAAACACTGATTTTTTCAACAGCGCCTACCTGCTGTCACCGGATGGTGAAATTCGCGGCCGATACGACAAAGTTCATCTTGTCCCGTACGGCGAATATGTTCCGCTCAGAAACGTCTTTCCATTTATCAGCTCCCTTACAGCGGGGATCGGTGATTTCGCGCGTGGCGCAGGATACCATCCACTGGACATGGGTAAAGAAAAAATAGGTGTGCTGATCTGTTATGAAGGTATTTTGCCGGAGGCGGGCAGGGCATACAAAAGCAATGGCGCAGCACTGCTGGTCAACATTACCAACGATGCCTGGTTTGGCAAAACGTCCGCGCCTTATCAGCATCTGTCCATGAGTGTTTTCCGTGCTGTGGAAACAAGGCTGTATCTGGTGCGTGCGGCAAACACGGGTGTTTCCGCGATTGTCGACCCCTGCGGGGAAATTATCGACCGTACGGAAATATTTAAAAAAGGCGTGATTAATGGTAAAATACAATATATTGATTTGCCGTCTTTCTATGTCCGTCATGGCGAGTGGCTTGTTGTGCTGAGCTTTATAGTTTTGGCAGTATTTGTCATATTTAATGTGGCCCGGAGGAGAAGATATGTCAGGAGAAAACATACAAGATAATATCAATGATCTGAAAAAAAGAATCCATCATCTCGGGGAATGCCTTTGACGTTGGCGAACTTGAATTAAGAATAAAAGATCTGGAGGTATTGTCGGCGCGAAATGATTTCTGGGACAATCCGGAAAATGCACGAAATGTTCTTCAACAGCAGACAAGGTTATCTGAATCGTATAATCATTGGAAAAAGTATAGTAAACAAATAGCTGATGCGGAAAATTTGTGGCTTCTGGCCTCGGAAGAAGACGACGAGCAGGTAATCAGTGACCTTGCCCGTGAGCTTGCCGAGCTCTCCTCGGAAGTGAAGCATGATGAAATGAAGATGATGCTCTCCGAGGAGCAAGATCAGATGAATGCCATTGTGACCATCAATGCCGGTGCGGGAGGTACGGAGGCACAGGACTGGGTGGAAATACTCCTGCGCATGTATCTGCGCTGGGCCGAAAAACGAAATTTTAAGACATCCATTATTGATTTTCTAGCGGGTGATGAGGCAGGCGTCAAGAATGTCACCTTAACCCTGGAAGGCGACCACGCTTATGGCTATGCCAAGGCGGAAAGCGGCATTCATCGTCTGGTAAGGATTTCCCCATTCGACGCAGGGGGCAGGCGTCACACTTCTTTTGCTTCAGTCTTTGTCTATCCGGAAGTTGATGATGATATCAAGATTGAAATCAATGAGGACGACTTGCGGATAGACACTTACCGTGCCGGTGGGAAAGGCGGACAGCACGTCAACAAAACCGATTCCGCGGTGCGCATCACTCACTTACCGACGGGTATTGTAGTACAGTGCCAGAACGAAAGGTCGCAGCACAAAAACAAAGCGATGGCGATGAAATATTTAAAATCACGTCTGTACGAGAAAGAGCTTCGGGAGAAGAATGAAAAACAGGATGAGGAAAATAAGCAAAAAAAAGACATTGCCTGGGGGAGTCAGATCCGGTCTTATATCCTTCACCCCTATAAAATGGTGAAGGATCACCGGACCAATCTGGAAACAGGCAATGCCCAAAAAGTTCTCGACGGCGACATAGATGAATTTATTCATGCCTATCTGATGAGCAGCGGCCACGCATAAGAATATGCCAAGCACTCTATACGGGTCGGGTAAATTTGTGTTTTGCGAAATAGGGGATTTGTGTTATAAAAATGAGCAAGTGAAAACAGTATAATCAAAAAAAACACGCACGCCACAGCGTGCGTTATCTTATTGATGGGAAAATGATTTTTTGAGTTGATCTTGAGGGAGTTGAAAATGTATTTTAAAATGCCATTTCGAACGATAGTAAAATGTTTCTTTGTTTTGTTCATTATAACCGGCTGTGCAAGTAATGAAGCAGTCGTGATTGACTCACCGAAGGTGGCTCCACCCTCTGTAACAGAAATAAAGAAGGAACAACCCGAAAAGGAAGTCATAATTGTCGAGGAACATTCACCAAAAGAAGAAACCCTCCAGGCGGCGGATGCCGCTGAAAAACAGGACAGCCCGGCACAAGCCCCCGGAGAAACGGAAGATGATTGCCAGGATCTGACGGAAAAGGCGCTGACCATGATTGAGGAGGCAGATGATTCCTGGAAAAAAGGTGACATTGAAGGTGCGATTGAAACCCTGGATTCCGCCTACAGGCTGGTCCTGGAGGCCAACGGAGAGGCGGAATCAGCGCGGCAAAAGGATGACCTGCGCCTGCTTATCGCCCGGCGCCTCCTGGCAATCTATTCTTCTTCGCAAACGATCAGGGCAAACGGAACGGCAAGTGAAATTCCACATCTGCTAAACGAGGACGTACAGAAGGAAATCCAATCTTTTAAAGGACCTGAGCGGGATTTTTTCATCTCCTCGTATCAGCGCTCCTGGCTTTACAGGGAACTGATCATCGCAGAGCTGAACAAAGCGGGCCTGCCGGAGGAGTTATTCTGGCTGCCGCTGGTGGAAAGCGGTTTTAAAGTAGGTGCATTATCACGTGCGAGGGCTCTGGGGCTTTGGCAGTTTATACCTTCCACCGGTTATAAATTCGGGTTGTCACGAGATGAATGGGTTGACGAGAGGATGGACATTTTAAAATCAACCCAGGCTGCCATCTCCTACTTAAAGGAACTCCACGCCATGTTCGGTGATTGGCTCACGGTGCTTGCTGCATATAACTGCGGAGAAGGCAGGGTCTTGCGCGTCATTGCCAGACAGCATATCAACCATTTCGACCGTTTCTGGGATCTGTATTATCAGCTGCCCAATGAAACGGCACGCTATGTTCCGCGTTTTCTTGCCACACTGCATATTATTAAAGATCCGGCCAAATATGGTTTTGATCTGACAGGGGCTCTTCAATCACCCCTTCGTTATGAAACGGTTAATGTAAATAAAGTGATGAAACTATCCGATATTTCCTCAAGGATGGAAACACCGGAAGAAACAATAAATATACTGAATGCAGAGTTGAGGCATAAAACCACACCAGACAGGGAATATGCCATGCGTATCCCCCAGGGAACGCTCGAAAAATTCAATCAGATTTATGAAGACATTCCGCAAAGTGCCAAACCGGTTGTCCGTTACGCGCATACTGTTGGCCGCTACGCGCAAGGAACTTTCATCTCTTATCGCGTCCGTTCCGGAGACACTGTGTCATCGATTGCCAAAAAATACTCGGTGTCGGTGAGAGACATCAACATCGCCAACAGACTGGGCAAGAATAACACTATACGCGCGGGTCGGGTACTGCGCATACCAACGCGCGGCAGGGCAGTTGCCCAAAAACAACAAGTTACCATGACCGCCTCTGTAACACAGTCATCTTGCTGTACCAATGGGGGAGCGACCGGAATATACCGAGTGCGCTCCGGTGATACCCTATGGGGGATCTCAAAACGTTTTAACGTTCCTATGGCCACATTAAGAGAAATTAATAATTTAAAGTCCGATGTTGTGCAAGCAGGGGTTGAGCTGAGAATACCTTGCCTGGAAACGGGTAAAAACTCCCGGGACGCAAAAGGCAATGGATAGACCGATACCTTCTCTTACACATCGTTTCAGCTCATAAGCGTGTATCGGTTATACATTTTCAGGCGCTGCATGTGAGCAGGTGGAAAAGTTCTTTTTCTTTTTGCTTCATCCTGGCAACATTGGCTCGCGAGGTGTTTTCATGGTTGTAACCGATAAGATGCAAAAAGCCGTGAACGAGCAGAAAGATAATTTCTTCTTCAAATGTTAACCCCCCTTTAACTGCGTCCCGGGCGGCCGTCTCAGCCGAGATGACAATGTCGCCCAATACGTCGGCATTGACACCGCCGTACTCCCCTTCCTGCAGAGAAAAAGAAATTACATTGGTTGGTTTGTCGCGCTTCAGGTACTCTCTGTTGAGGGTCTGAATGGTTGTGTCATCGACAATGGAGATGCTGATTTCCCTGCCGGAACAGTTAGTCGCCTTCATCAGGCGTATCATGGACGAGCGGATTTTTCGCCGGTTGATTTTAATTGACTTCTGCTGATTTGCGATGAGAATTTTCATTTTGTTCTTTTTTGCCGTTAGTCTCTTTTGTTGCAGCTTCCGGGTATTCAATACGATAGTGAAAGATACCGGTCAGAATACGTGTAAAAGTTTCGGCGATGGTATTTAGATTCTTCAATGTCAATTCGCAGTCGTCGAGCTGTCCATCCATATAGACACGTTCGATACGTTCACGGACCAGAGATTTGATTCTCGCGGGTGTGGGATTGGTCAGTGTGCGGGATGAGGCTTCAATGATGTCACCGAGCATAACAAGACCGGCCTCTTTGGTTTGCGGCTTCGGGCCCGGATAACGAAAATCATTTTCAGTCAGCGAGCGTATCGACTCATCCTTGTCTTTTTTGGCCTTATCATAAAAATAGCTCACCAGGCTGGTTCCGTGATGTTCACGGATAATGTTGATGATGGGCCGGCCGAGCTTTACTTTGGCTGCCAATTCACACCCCTCTTTGACATGAGAAATAATCACCAGCGAGCTCATCTTTGGCGAGAGTTTGTCGTGCCGGTTTTCATAGCCCAGCTGGTTTTCGATGTAGTATTGAGGCTTGGCCAGTTTACCTATGTCGTGGTAGTAGGCGCTGACCTTCGCCAGGAGCGCATTTGCACCGATGGCTTCTGCAGCGGACTCCACTAGCGAAGCCACGACGATACTGTGATGATACGTTCCGGGAGCTTCAATGATCATCCGCTGAAACAACGGTTGATTCAGATTGGCCAATTCCAGCAATTTGATGTCCGTGATAAAGCCGAAAATACTTTCAAAAACAGGAGTGATCCCGGCAACCAGTACTCCGGTGACAACGCCCCCTAGAAGTCCCATGACCAATCTTATGAGAAGATCATCAAGGAGCTGGCCAGTCAGGAGATTAAGGGAGATGATAATCCCCATATTGACCACACTCAGAAACAGCCCGACTTTCAAAAACATGGAGCGCTGATGACTTTTAACTATGTGATATGAAGCAGCTACGGACCCGAGAAAACCAAAAAGAGGGTAGATGATATTTTCATCAAAAAGAAGGTTGTTGAGGAAGGCGATGAAAATGCTCATGACCATGGCGAGGTTGCGGTTGATGAGCACCGCGATGATCATGGCTCCGCAGGCAAACGGAACTGCAAAATAACAGGCGTCCGTCGGAATAAAGGGGAAGGCGCGGTTGACGGCAACCGAAATGAACATGCCGGCTTTAATTAAAAATATCTGCAAAAGAGCAACAATGGCGAAAACAAAAAAATCAACGTTGGAGCGGGGCCGGGTCTTCAACCAATTGCGTGTCCGCCAGAAATAAAGAAGCAGGGTCAAAAACATGGTCGTCAGGAAAATCCCGGCGGTGACCATCAGGGCGGACATTTTATTTTCCGTTGCCGTTTTATGGAAAGCGTTAAGCTTGGCCAGCTCCGGATAACCGATTTTCTCTCCTTCCCGGACGATCATTTCGTTTTTTTGCACCTGGAAGTAAACGGGTTTGACTTCTTCTGCGGCAGATATTTTTCTTTTATCTGTTTCATCGACATTAAGTGTCAGGTTGGGTTCGATAAGTTTTTTCAGCACAGAGAAGGCAAATTTCCTGGTCTCGGGAGATTCGGTTTTTAAAAACAAACCGATTTTTTTCTCCAAAAGCCGGTCAACATCCCTGCCTTTGAGTTGAAAGATGGAGGAGACGTCTTTCAGGTTTTCTTCCGAGCGGGTAATCCCGTTAATAATGGTGATTCCTTTTTGACGTTCATTGCCCTGAAAACTGCCCCGTGTGATGAGTTGATCCTCGTAAAAGGAAAAAAGCACCCGGGAAAGCTTTTCCGGCAGGTCTTTTTTGGGATAGCCTGTGGTCAGGAAAGACGCTTCCTGCGGTGAAAATCTGATACCGAGCGACTTCTCCAGAGAGGCGACCCCGGTCTCTGTTGGACGGTCGGAGAAAAATTCAGAAAATGATTCGTTTAGTTTCGTACTGATGGTTATGGGCATTTCCGCATCTAAATCATATACTATACGTACTTCCGCCACTGCCTCTGTTCTTTTTTGTTGAGTGGAGTTTGCGTCTTCGACCAGAAAATCGCGATCAGCTTTTATGTTTTCTGTGGCTATCATGCCGTGGCGGTATTCAGGAGAGGTATTGTAAATACGTGGCGCCAAAATGAAGGTCAGTCCCAGACAAAGAAAGATTGCAATCACCCAGCGCTGAAAGGTTATATTGCCCAGAAAACTGAAGAAACTGCTCAGGTTTTCGTTCAGTTTATTTAAGGATGGTGAAAGTCTGTCCTTTATGTTTTGAAAAGTACTCATTTCTTTTTTTCAGTTTTATTTTCCATGTCCCAGACAGCATAGGCACTTATAATATCGGCAACCAGGGGATGGCGGACCACGTCCAGTTGAGAGAAATTTACAATTCTGATCGAACTGATTTTTTTCAGGATATTGCGCGCCTGCACCAGACCTGACGTTTTATCCGTTGGGAGGTCGATTTGGGTGATGTCTCCTGTGATCACTGCCTTGGAATTAAATCCCAGGCGGGTCAGAAACATTTTCATCTGCTCCGGCGTGGTGTTCTGGGCCTCGTCCAGTATTATAAAGGAATCATTGAGCGTCCGGCCGCGCATGAAAGCCAGGGGCGCCACTTCTATGAGTCCCTTGTTGATGAGCGATGAGGCTTTTTCCATATCAACCATGTCGTAGAGTGCATCATAGAGCGGACGCAGATACGGGTTTACTTTTTCGGCCAGATCTCCGGGCAGGAACCCCAGGCGCTCGCCCGCTTCCACGGCCGGCCGGGTCAGTATGATACGCTGTATTTTTTTGTCCAGAAGTGCCGACACAGCCATGGCCATGGCCAGATAAGTTTTGCCGGTTCCGGCGGGCCCGATAGCGAATACCATGTCGGCATGCCTCATGGCATCAATATAGTGGCGCTGCACGATGCTTTTGGGAGTAATCACCCTTTTTTTTGACGAGATGAAAACCGTATCCATGAATATCTTGGCCAGATCATAGCTGATGTCCTCGCTGAGAATTCTGTGCGCATATTCGATGTCGGAGATGTGCATCTGCCATCCCTTTTCCATGATCGAGTATAGCTGGCCAAGAAGGCGCAGAGTCCTGGAAACTGATGCCTCCTCGCCGGTTACGGTAAGGTGGTTCCCCCAGGGTTTAATCCGGACCGGTTCCAATTTTTCAATCAGCTTGATATTTCTGTCGTGTTCACCGCACAGATATTTCAACAGATTCTGATCGGCGAACGACAGTTTTTCAGAGAAAGAATTTTGTACGGGTTTATTCAAAAAATCTGCCTCGAATTGTTAATATCCCCGAACCTGCAGGGCCGGAGAATCGCCCCAAAAAACAGGTAAGGCCTTATGCCGGCAAACAAGTGGTTTTTCTATCACCGGAAAATAGCAATTGCAATATCAATTATCCGAATAAAAACAGGTGTGCGAAGACTTTGGCATTCCCCAGCATGTTGTCAATCAGGCAGTTTTCATCCGGCTGGTGGGCGTTCATGTCTGTTTTGGACCACACAGCGGTCGGATAACCTTTCTTGCGCAGACAGGCCGCTACCGTGCCGGCCCCCACGCCGCCGGCAAATGCCTTGAGGCCATAAACCTTTTCAATTGCGCGCTCCAGAGCGATAACCACAGGGGCATCCGGGGAGGTGGGAGGGGCAGGTTCAACATACTGATGGTGTGAGATTTCAATCTTGACGGAAAATTGGTTTTCCACGTCCTTTGTTATTTCTTCGATTACAGCCATCACTTCGGTCAGTGTGTAGCGGGGGAGGATCCGGCAATCCATGTAAAATATGTCTTCACCCGGGATGGTGTTGATATTGCCGACATTCGCCTCTTTTTTGGTCGGTTCGAACGTACTTTGCGGTGGATCAAAAAGCGGGTCGGAAGCATTGAAAATTTCACGAAGCTTCGCAAGTCTGGTCACCAGATGAGAAGCGGCAAAAAAAGCGTTTACGCCCAGTTGCGGTTTGCTGCCGTGACATTGTTTTCCGGTTGTTTTAAAGCCCAGCCACAGAATTCCTTTTTCCGCGATTTCAATCAAAGAGCCTTCAGGATTTCCCGAATCCGGAACGACAATCAAATCATTTTGATCGAATATCTTTTCGGGAAGTTCCAGCATATGGTAAAGGCCTTTTTCGCTCGATGTTTCCTCATCCGCCACAAACAAAAGATTTACGGGATGCGCCGGGACAATACCTTCGTCCATGAATGCCTGGAGAGCAAAAATAGATGCCACCATATCCTGCTGGTTGTCTTCCGTGCCGCGTCCGTAAACACGGTTGTTTTTTACATATCCCTGATAGGGATCGGCACTCCAGAGGCTTATCTCGCCCGGCGGCACGATATCAAGATGGGTAATGATCCAGATGTGCCTGGAGTTGTCTTTCCCCGGCAGGCTGGTCATAAAATTCGGTCTCAAACCCCCTGTGACGGACTCATCAGGTGCATCAAAATGTCTGAAACCTGAAAAACCCGTCTTCTCCAGAAGATTTTTCAATTTCCGTGCTTTGGGCATTTCTCCGTCGCCGCCATTGGCCGGCCCGACAGCAGGAATCGCCGTCAGTTGTGTCTGCATCTCGATCATGGCGTCGCGGTATGTATCTATTCGTTTTTCAATTTTTTCGTACAGGTCGCTCATCAATTTTCATCCTTCGACAATGGCTCGACAAAAACAGGTTTTTCCCAGCCGTCAGGCAGTGCGCCGAATTTTCCCGTATCACCGAGAATCAGTGTCAGTCTTTTGTCTTTGTCCAAGTACTTTCGGGCAACACGCTTTATATCAGCCAGTGTCACTTTTTGAATATTTTTACGGTAGCTCAAAAGATAATCGGCAGGCATTTTTTCAAACTCGATGGCCATCTGTCTTGTGGCGATCCCGTGAGGGGTTTCAAATGAAAAGATAAAGGCATTGAGAATGGAGTCTTTCGCCCATTGGAGCTCATCGTGAGTGATCAAACCAGATGCCGCATCGTGCAGAATCTCGTTTATCAAAGTGGCGGCATGAAAAGTCGAGGCTGTTTTGGTGAAGGCGTAGGTACCGAAGATTCCATGGGTGGACAAGGCCCTGTAAAAGCTGCCGGCGCTGTAGGCAAGCCCTTCGTTGTTGCGCACCGCGGAGAAGATATGAGATGGAAAACCACCGCTGCCGATGACGAAGTCTAAAATGGAAAAAGCGTAAAAATCCGGGTCATTGTGAGGGGGAGCAGGTTCACCGCTGACAAATGTGGCTTGAGTGAGAGGTTTATTAATAAAATACAGCCCGGTGGCCTCCTTCACAGGCGGCGGTACGGGGGCGACGGGCGCGCGTGTGGTTTTGCCGCGGACGAAATACTTTTTAATTGCGTTCGTCGCTTCTTCGCGGGTAAGGTCGCCGGAGACAGCCACGATCATGTTGGCAGGGAAATAGTATTCACTATGAAAGGCGCATAAGTCCGCACGTAAGATATTCTTTACGGAAATGGGCGTGGCGTAACGGCCGCGCGGATCATCGGGATAGAGAAGGCGGTTAAATTCGCGGAAGGCCAGGCGTTGCGGATTGTCCCCGATACGTCTTAACCCTTCGAGCTTCTGTGAAAGGGCCAGTTGAACTTTTTTCTCTTCAAATGCGGGGTTGAACATCATATTCGACAGCAAAGACAGGCACTCATCCATATCTGACTTGAGAAAGGAAAAATAAACAGAGGCTCTGTCTGAAGAGGCGGAAAATGAGGGAGAGACAGCCAGATAATCGAGTCGTCGGTCCAGGTCGTCACTGGCGATGTCCGCCGTCCCGCCTGTTCTCAACAAATACGCGGTGAGTTCAGCCAGCCCCTCCTTGCCCGGTGGGTCATATACTGAACCGGCTCTCATGATGATCGAGATGGAAACCAAGGGCAGTTCGGAATCAGGCATGTAAAACATGACAATACCGTCGGGCAACGCGATTCTTTCCGCCTGTTGCAAGTTAAATTCTAAAGGGGGATATTTGATTTTGTCGGGAGAAAGAAGATCGCCCCGTGTGTACGCAGTCACGGGAGACAGCGTACAGATGAAAATAACTAGCAGGGATAAAAACAGCGAATGAAGAGTTTTATTTTTCATTTTCAATCATTTCTTTTTGTGGCTGTTTCGATTCTTTCTTCAATACGGCTACGGTACGGTTTTTCTCAGTCAGATATTTCATGGCTGCCTGTTGAATGTCTGCGGCGCTCACCTTATCGATTTGTTGCGTATAGCTGGAAAAGTAACGGTAATCACCCATGAGCAGTTCATGGTAGGAGAGTGTGGAAGCCAGACTGGAATTGGAGTTGAGCCCTTTTATGAAATCCATTTTTATCTGTTTTTTAGCCTTCGATAACTCCATGTCCGGAATTTGTTCTGTTTTCAACTTTTCTATTTCCTCATCCAGCGCCGCAAGAACCTCATCGCAGCTGTGTGGATGGCGCGGATCGGCGGAAATCGCAAACAGGTTCGGGTAGCGTGACGCCGGCAGCCCGTTGTATGCGGAAACCGAATCGGCAACCTGTCTGGAGAGAACCAGCTCGGAATACAGTCGGCTGGTGCGGCCTTTTGTCAGTATCGTTTCCATAACATCAAAGACGTAATCATCGAAGGCCGGAGGTGCAGGTTTATGATAGCCGACAATGAGTGATGGGTTGGCGTCAAATTCCACTTCGATTTTTCTTTGTTCCTTTTGTGCAGGCTCGGCGGGAATTTCCGTGGTTGTTTCTTTAAGTGCCGGTAGTTTCCCAAAGTAGCGGTTGATAAGTTTAAGAGTTGCCCGGCTATCGATATCACCGACTGCGGCGATAACTATATTTTTCGGGTTCAGATACTTTTGATGGATGCGCCGAAGCGCGTCCTGATTCATATAGGTCAGGTCTTCGGTGGTACCTAAAATAGGCATCCCATAAGGATGAACCTTATAGGCCTCGCTCATGAAAGCCTCATAAAGCTTCCCTTTCGGGCTGGTCTGGGTCCTTTGTCTTTTTTCTTCCATAACCACATCGCGTTCGGTGTAGAACTCACGAAAAACCGGATTCATCAGGCGGTCGGACTCGATGCGTGCCCATAGCTCAATCTTGTTGGAAGGCAGATCGACATAATAGCTCGTGATGTCCTGTCCGGTGGCCGCGTTCATCCCGGATGCACCATTTTGGGTATAAAGGCGATCTATTTCGTTTGAGGAATAATAATTACGGTGTTCATCCTGGAGTTTTTTCAGTTCTTCGGCAAGTTTTGCAACTTTATCCGGATCTGCCATATCCCCCTTCATTTTCTCGAGATCAAGTTCCTCCCCGGTCTTTTCAATAAGTGCCAGAATTTTCCGCTCCTTTTGAAAATTCTTCGCCCCGATCGTGGTTGTGCCTTTGAACATCATATGCTCCAGGAAATGGGCGGCTCCGCTCTGCCCCTTTGTCTCGTCCACGGCTCCGACACGGTAACGGATATACAAAGACACGGTCGGGCTGAATTTCCTCTCCAGCAAAAGGACGGTAAGCCCGTTTTCCAGTTTGGCCCTGACAACACGTTTTTCCAGATCAATTGCCTGGGCGGGACTGCACAAGGCAGACAATAAAAGCAGTGTGACCAGCGCGATGAGCTGATTTTTAATCCGCATGATCAACCTCGTTTTGGGACTTTTTCGGAAAGAAACGGAAAAAAGCGTAGAGAATTCCGACCAGGCAAAAAAGGATGATAAAACTGGCGGAAAAGAGCGTCATGACAAACTCCATAGGATTGTTCATACTGAAAGACCCTACAAGGAGATTGACGCCGATTACTAAAAAAAACACGGACAGCAAGAGCACGGCGATAGCTTTAATTATGGTAATCATCCCGATCGGTTATTCCTGATAATTTTGTTTTGAGCTCAGCCTTCAGGTTTTTGTAAGCCTCGTATGTAAAATCATCGTTTTGGCAGCTCAAAAGAGAGTTGTTATGATATAGAGGTTCATGGCGAATGTCAAATGACGAACAGGCCAGTGCCGCATCCCACATTTTTGTTCCGGGAATGGGTGAATATTCCGTCAATACGGGTTTTGCTCCGCATTCCAGTACAAAATCAACGGTTTGTACAACCTCGGCTGTTTTTTGGCCGGGAATCCCGCACAAAAGATATATACCGATATCTTCTGTGCGATAGCCGGCGCTTTTGAGTGCCGCCACTGCACGCCGGAGTTCTTCGTTTCGCACTTTCCCGCCTGTTTGTCTTTGCAGACGGAAGTCAGACGTCTCGAAACCGAAGCGGATGGTCTTAAAGCCCGACTCATAGAGCAATCTGCTTATATTCGCGTCGATCTCTCTCAAGTGCAGGCCGTTGGGACAGTGAAAGCGGCACCGAAGGCCCCGTTTCTTGATTTCTGAAAGAAGAGGGATGATCATATCGGATGCGTCCACCAGAAGGGCGTCATCGTAAAAACTGAAATCAGTCACTCCAAAATGGTTGTGCCAATATTCGATTTCGTCAGCCACGGCATGGGGATTTCGCTTCAGAAACTTTCGTTGCAGCAAATGCGATACGCAATAACTGCAGCGGTAGGGGCAACCCAAAGAAGTTGTGACGGGGACCTGATCGAGTGTGGCGATAAGGTCAAAAGCGGGGTAGGGCACAGAGTCGAGATCGTTTTCGTCCGGGACGAGTAAGGGTTTTTCGCCAAACAGGTGTTGAATGATCTGCAAAAGTTTTGCCTCCCCGCGGCCCGGGATCACAAAGTCTGCTCCGGAAAAGGCAAGGGCATGATCGTGACACAGTGTAGCGTATTTCCCTCCCAATAGGATGGGAACCCCCGGCATAATGTCCCGAATGATTTTGATGGCCTCAAATACACCTGGGTACCAGTAGGTCATCATCGAAGTCACAAGTACCAGGTCCGTTTTTTCATGCTGCAAAAGGCGGTTGCGGAAAATATCGGGGTCAATCCCGTAGCGGCAGTAGTTTCGCGGCACCATCTCCAGTTGGGCGGGTTTTTCAATTATCGTGCGGAAAAAACGACCGTGTCCGAAAGGGTGACGCTTTGGTGATTTGCCGTGTTTTTGCGTCATCTCCGGAGAGTAAGGGTCCAGGCAGTCAATGTAGGATACCAGATGGTTGTTGGCGCGCAGAAGCCCTCCCAGATACAAAAGCCCCATCGGCTTTAACCAGAAATCATACGCCGCAAAGTCATGAATCCAGGGATTGACGAGAAGGATATTTTTTCCCATGTGCGAGTTATTAGCACACCGATGTTTATTTTCAAGGTTAACATAAGACAAGGAAAGCCCGGACTGTGAAGTAATTTGTCAACTATCAGGTGTCCGGGCAATATCCTAATCGAACAATTTCTCTCTCAGGGTGGATGCTTTACGCAGGCGGCATTGAAGTGAAAACGCCGCGAGGATCAACCTGTGTTCGAACCACCTCGAGGGCCTCGGGTGTAATCAGTTTTGTCTCGGGAATGTCACCCTCGGGTTTCAACAGTTCAAAGCCTGTGAGTTGCTGGACCAGATCGAAAGTAACACCGGGAGTAAGTGATTTGATCCGCATACGTTTGCTTGCAGGATGGAAATCATAGACTCCCCAGGGGCTGATGACAGCCGCAGGGCCGTTTCCGATAAGTCCGGCCTCTTTTCGTGAGTCGCCGCCGCTTAAATACCCGACAGAGGTAATGAAATCCACCTTCTCGGGAAATTTGTCAGGTGTCTGAAGTCCCACCAGAACCATTTTTTCAGTAAGAGACGAAAGATCATTGTTGCCGCCACTGCCTGTCATACGTACCTTGGGCTGGTGGTAGTCACTGCCGATCATATGCGTGTTCACATTTCCGTACATGTCCACCTGTGCAAATCCCAGGAATCCGATATCCACATATCCGTTGTAGCATTGTGCAAAGGAATAGGACATCTCCATAATGGTGGGTGATTTCCGCCAGGTAAAGGGGCAACCAACCGACCAGGGCATATCTCCCTCAATCGGATCCTGTCCACCTGATTCATATACCAGAGTAATGTTGGGTGCATGGGTTTTTTTTGCCAGAATGCCTGCTACCATGGGAATACCGGTGCCGATGTAAACAATGGAATGATCTTCAATCTGCTGCGCGATAATATAGGCCAAGTTCTCCAGAGGATTGGCCGGTGCGTTCAAATCTTGCATGCTTAATCTCCTGTCTAATAGTAAATCCCGGAATCGTGCTTCAGGGTGTATTCTTCATAGGAAAAATCAATATCTTCATTATCGCCTTCAGCCGCCCTCGTCTGGCGGCGCGCCTCGGCGATCCAGCGGGCTCCTCCCAGTTTTTCAATAAACTCATACTGATTCTTAACACCCATGATCCATTCATCGCAGAATGCCTTGTTGTTTTCTTCGGATGACCCGCCGAAACGCATACATTTTTCCCACCATTGACGAGGCCAGTAGTAACAGCCGGGCATGCTGCCGGGAACCGCACCGAATGGCATTTCAACCACGGCATCTACATAAAAAAACGGGATGATCTGCCCCTGTTTGTTGTAGCGGATGTCGTTTTCGGGCACGATTTCTTCAGCTGTGATAATCAGTTTGCGAGCCGCTGCAGCTGTGGCCAGATCGTTGACGGCCGGCCCATAGATGTAGGCATTACCGTACTTGTCTGCTGCGTGGCAGTGGATGATCGCCACATCCGGATACAGAGCCGGAACAAATACGCATGAATCTTTGTCTTTCTTCAGGGGATGCTGAACTATCCGCAGATACGGATTGTAGCGTATCAAATCGCTTCCCAGCATCTGCTTGCTGAAAACACCGGCCAGACCCAGTTGGGCGGCTTTAAGCCCCTGTGCAACACCTCCGTGGCTCCATTCGGAAAGAATCTGTATTTTTCCCGCTTTCAGTGCACGGTCATATACTTTATCGATTCCGCGCATTTCCGCCCCTGTATAAGAGCTGTGTGAATACTTGACCAAACCATAGGTGATAAAGAAACTCTGGTTGGTATTGGGCGCCCCGATCATTTGCAGGTTCTTTTTGCCCTGCCGGATGATTTCATGGAATGCCTGGTGAGCTGTCCGGACATATGAAAATCCACCGTCTGTCATGACGTCTCCGTCCTGTACGAAAGTCGCCACAGCTTCGGCAATTGTCATCCGCTTGTCTTTTTTGGCCCTTTCTTTTTTCAAGTGTGCCTCGCGCGCCGACTCGAAATCAACCAAACGGTCAAGCACTGATGTATCATTGAGCTTAAGATTCTCAATTGCCTCCTGATTGTAAAGATATTTTGCCACCTCAAAAAACCTCCTGATGTATTTCCCCTGTGGATTTCCCGCACATTCTCAAATACTATACGCTTTGACTGACTATCGGTCAAGCTTTATCGCGTGACTGAACTCGTAAGGCGCAAATTTGCCTGAGGGAACACAAAATGTTTAAAGTAATTTTGGATGAAGCAGCTGCTTCACAACAGTAATTATACGCTTTCCGGGCTGCCCGGGGCAGACGGAGCTGGTGAGCGCATCCCACGTTTTCGTGGTGATAAAAGAACTTGAAGCCTAAGAAATTTGTTGCTAGCATACGCGAACTTATTTACAGGATTTGTCATGCGCGCTGTGATTCAACGGGTCAACCGGGCTTCTGTCTCTATAAATTCTCAGTTATATTCAGCTATTAATAATGGTTTATTAGTGCTTTTGGGAGTGGAAGAGGGTGACTCAGAAAAAGATACCGAATATATTCTGGACAAGACGATCAATCTGCGTATTTTTGAAGACAAAGATGGGAAAATGAACCTCTCTTTACTCGACACAGGCGGGGAATTGATGGTCGTTTCTCAATTTACTCTCCTGGGGGATTGTATCAAGGGGCGCAGACCCTCCTTTACACGCGCGGCAGAGCCGGTGCTTGCAAACCGTCTCTACGAGCATTTTATAACGCTTGCGAGCGCCAAAGTAAAAAAACTGGCCACCGGCAGGTTTCAGGAGATGATGGACATTGAACTTGTCAATAACGGTCCGGTAACCATATTGCTCGACAGCAGGAAGACTTTCTAAAAATGATGGACAGTGACATAAAAATAGATAAAGAAGGCATCTGGTACTACCGTGGCGCCCATATGTTCCGTAAAGACATATTATGTATCTTTTTCAACCACTTGAAGATAGATGAATGCGGAAAATATTTTATCGAACTCAATCAGGAAATCTGCTATCTGGATGTGGAAGATACGGCTTTTGTGGTTACGGCCGTTCATTCAAGCGATGGCCAGGTGCTGATTCTTTTGAGTGATGATTCCCTGGAGCCGCTTGATCTGGACTCCTTGCGTGTAGGTCGCGACAATATTATGTACTGCACGATTAAAGGTGGCAGATTCGACGCTCGTTTCACCAGAAAAGCTTATTACCAGCTGGCGGAGATAATCGAGCCTGACGAAGAGGAAAACCGTTATTTTATCGAACTTGACGGACATAAATATTTTATTCAAACAGACAAGTAATAGTGGGGGAGGTTTTTATGCTCGATGATGTGGTGAGAGAGTCTTTGACTTTTGACGATTTGCTCCTGGTTCCGGCTGCTTCAGATGTTTTGCCACGCGACGTCAACACGGCCACTCAATTGACGAAAAATATCAGCCTGAACATCCCGATTGTTTCGGCAGCGATGGACACGGTGACGGAATCGCAAACGGCAATCTGCATGGCGCAGGAAGGTGGGCTGGGTATCATTCACCGCAATATGAGTATTGAAAGACAGGCCATCGAGGTCGACCGGGTTAAGAAATCGGAAAGCGGTATGATTGTCGATCCCATCACGATAGAGCCGGAGCGCAAGGTAAGCGACGCGCTGGCCCTGATGCATGAGTACTCCATTTCCGGCGTGCCGGTGGTCAAGAACGGCCGCCTGGTCGGTATTCTGACCAACCGTGATTTACGCTTTGAAGAAAAACTGGATCAGCCTGTCGCCAACGTGATGACCAAAGACAATCTCGTCACCGTGAAAGCTAATATTTCCCTGGAAGAATCAAAAAAACTCCTGCACAAACACCGTATTGAAAAACTTCTGGTTGTTGACGATGACTATCGCCTCAAAGGACTGATAACCGTCAAGGACATCGAAAAGATCAAACGATTCCCCAATGCCTGCAAAGACTCCCTGGGGCGACTGCGCGTAGGCGCAGCCGTCGGCATCATCGACCGGGAAGAGCGCATCCAGGCGCTTTTGGCGGCAGGGGTTGATGTAATCGCCATCGACACCTCACACGGTCATTCAAAGGGTGTGATCGATGCCATCAAATCAACACGGGCCAATTTCCCCGGCTGCGAGCTCATCGCAGGTAATGTAGCCACATCCGAAGGAGCCCAGGCATTGATCGATGCAGGCGTCGATGCCGTGAAAGTCGGTGTCGGTCCAGGTTCTATCTGCACGACGCGCATTGTGGCGGGAGTGGGAGTGGCTCAGATATCCGCCATCCGTGACGCCTACAAAATTGCCTCCAGACGCGGTATCCCCGTGATTGCCGACGGCGGCATCAAGTATTCGGGAGACATTGTAAAAGCGCTGGGCTGCGGCGCCCATGCAGTGATGATCGGTGGCTTGTTCGCCGGGACGGAAGAAAGCCCGGGCGAAACAATCTTATTCCAGGGGCGCAGCTACAAGGTCTATCGCGGTATGGGGTCGCTTGAAGCCATGAAAATGGGCAGCCGTGACCGCTATTATCAGGATGACATGGAAGAGGCGGCCAAAACCGTACCCGAAGGGATTGAAGGCAGAGTCCCCTTTCGCGGGTCTCTTTCATCAAGTATTGCACAGCTCATCGGCGGTCTGAAAGCCGGCATGGGTTATGTGGGATGTCGGACAATCCCTGACTTGATAGAAAAATCACGATTTGTGCGCATCACCTCCGCAGGGCTCAGGGAAAGCCATGTTCACGATGTCATTATTACAAAAGAAGCTCCAAATTACTGGCTTGACTAGCGTATTATGAAGCACGCCAATTTTGTCCATCTTCATGTTCACACTCAATATAGCCTCCTTGACGGCATGATCCGTCTGGAGGAGCTTTTTAAAAAGGCCAGAGAATTCGCGATGCCGGCGATTGCCATCACCGACCATGGAAATATGTTCGGGGCGATCGATTTCTATAAACAGGCCTACGATCACGGTATCAAACCGATAATCGGCTGTGAGCTCTATGTCGCGCCCGGCAGCCGCTTTGCCAAAACGACCTCCACTATCGGTGATGCCACACGCCATCTGGTGGTTCTGGTAAAGAATATGCAGGGTTACAAAAACCTGATGAAATTGACCTCCGCCGCTCACATCGAGGGATTTTATTACCGCCCCCGTGTGGACAAGGAACTGCTCCGAGAATTATCGGAGGGACTGATCGCATCGAGTGCCTGCCTGCACGGCGAGATCGCCTCACACATTATTCACGGAAACATGGATGCGGCGCGCAAATCCGCCATTGAGTACCGGGACATTTTCGGCAGTGACAATTTCTATCTGGAAATTATGCAAAACGGTCTACCCGAGCAGGAAATAGCCAATCGCGGGCTGATTGAACTGAGTCGGGAGCTTTCTATTCCGCTTATCGCTACTAACGACTGCCACTACCTCAATGCCGAACATGCGGAGGCGCACAACATTCTTTTGTGCATTCAGACCGGTAAAACAATCGACGACAGAGACCGGATGTCCATGTCGTCGGATCAGTTTTATGTGCGCTCTCCTGAGGAGATGCAGGCGCTTTTTGCCGACACACCGGACGCGATTGACAATACTGTCTCGGTTGCCGAGCGTTGCAATCTGAGTCTGGAATTCGGTAAATTCTATCTCCCGAAATTTGAGATCAAAAGCACGGAAGAAACACTTGATGATTATCTTGATCGCAAGGCGTCTGAAGGGCTTGAGAAGCTGATACCAGAGATTATGAAATATCAGACGGAAGATGAGGCTTCTGTAAGGGAAAGATATTCCCGGCGTCTGCGCACAGAGTTGGAAACCATAAAAAAAATGGGGTTTGCCGGCTATTTTCTCATCGTTTCCGATTTTATCAAGCACGCCAAACACAATGGTGTTCCCGTTGGCCCGGGCCGCGGCTCAGCCGCCGGGTCACTGGTTGCCTATGCGATTAGAATCACCGATATCGATCCTTTGCGCTATGGCCTGCTGTTTGAGCGCTTCCTGAATCCGGACCGTATCAGCATGCCGGATATCGATATCGATTTTTGCCAGGAGGGCAGGGGAAAGATAATAAAATATGTAACCGAAAAATACGGTTATGACAAAGTCACCCAGATCAGCACTTTTGGAAAAATGATGGCCAAGGCGGTCATCCGTGATGTGGGCCGCGCCCTGGGCATTTCCTATGCTGAGGCGGACCGGATCGCCAAGCTCGTTCCGGCCGCGCCGAATATTACACTCACTGAAGCATTTAAGATGGAACCCCGTTTCGACGAAGAGCGAAAAAAGAACCCTCATATCGACAAGCTTCTGTCGATGTCGCTGCTTCTCGAAGGGCTTAACCGCCATTCCTCCATCCATGCCGCCGGCATTGTCATCTCGGACGTGCCTCTTGTTGAAAGAGTGCCTCTTTTCAAACCCAAAGACGATCTTGTTTCCCAATATTCCATGAAAGATATCGACAGAGTCGGCCTCATCAAGTTCGACTTTTTGGGACTCAAAACACTGACTGTAATCAATGACACGCTGCGCTTCATCAAAGAGGCCCTAGGTATCGATATCGATATCAGGAATCTGCCGCTTGACGACAGAAAAACCTATCAGCTTTTGAGCAGGGGAGAAACAGACGGGGTATTCCAGCTGGAAAGTTCCGGCATGAAAGACCTGCTGATAAACTTTAAACCAGATAGGATAGAGGATGTAATCGCGCTTATTGCCGCCTACCGGCCGGGCCCCATGCAGATGATCCCCGACTTTATCGCCCGCAAGCACGGCAAGCAGAAAATAACCTATGAACTTCCGCAGCTTGAACCTATTTTGCAGGAAACCTACGGGATTATCCTTTACCAGGAGCAGGTGATGCAGATCGCCAATGTCATCGGCGATTACACCATGGCTCAGGCGGACACACTGCGGAAAGTGATGGGGAAAAAACTGGCCTCCGACATGGAAAAGGAAAAGCCGAAATTCCTGGCGGGAGCCAAAAAACTCAAAATAAATGAAAATAAGGCCAAAATCATCTGGGAACAGATGGAAAAGTTTGCCTCATACGGATTCAACAAATCACACAGTGCGGCCTATGCGATGATCAGCTACCAGACCGCATATTTGAAGGCCCACTACCCGGTGGCTTTTATGGCCGCTCTACTGACGAGTGAAAAAGACAACCGGGACAAAGTTATCCGCCACATGACCAACTGCCGCGAGATGAACATCAGCGTTCTGCCGCCCGATATCAATGAATCACAAAAGGATTTCAGCGTTTTGGGAGACAATATCCGCTTCGGTCTCGGTGGCGTGAAGAACCTGGGAGAGGCGGCCATCGAATCCATTATTACCACCCGCAATGAAGGAAACTTTACCTCTTTTATGGATTTCCTCTCACGGGTTGACCTGCGCAAGGTCAACCGTCGAGTTCTTGAAAGCCTCATTAAATGCGGCGCTTTTGATTCACTCGGCTCCCGCCGCAGACAATTGATGGAATCGCTTGACGCAGCCATGGAAGAAGCGCAGCGCATTCAGAAGGCCCGGCAAAGCAAACAGGCCAGCATCTTTGACCACTTGGAAGACCCGGATATGCTTGAAACAAGAAGCGCAACTGGCTATGTGATCCCCGAAATGCCGGAGTGGGAACGTAAAGAACTTTTGGCAATTGAAAAAGAGGCGCTCGGCTTTTACATTTCCGGTCACCCCCTGGATGGCTACGCCGTAAGACTAAAATTTGTCACAAACTCGGATACCAGCAGGGCGAAAAGCAAAAAAGACAAAGAAAATCTGACAATTGCCGGAGTAATCAGCTCTTTGGCAGAGCGTCTTACTAAAAAGAAAGAGGTTATGTGCAATGTAGTTTTAGAGGATCTGCATGGTGCCGTTGAGATTATTTTCTGGCCTGATATTTACAAAAAAAATTACGACATCCTTCACTCTGATGAACCTGTCGTCATTCACGGAAACATTGACGTGCAAGGCTCGGGTGAGACCGGCGAGGAAACTGTCAAGATTATTGCCCGCGATGTTCAATCTTTAGCTGAGGCACTGAAAAACCCGTACAAAGAAGTTCGCTTCATGATCGATACGAAAAAAGTCCCGCCGGAAGACATCCAGGCTCTCTGTACAACATTAAAAAAATATACAGGCAAGTACGATGGTTATATACACATTCTTAATGGAACAAGTGAAACAATTGTAAGCCTGGGTGAGCAAAACAGACTCGATATTTGCGACAAGCTTCAGCGTGAAGCAGACTGGCTCCTGGGGGAGGGGAGCACCATTTACTGCTAGAGGCGATCTCTTTCAAATACCGTCCCACATTGATTTATCAACAGGCTCCAATATGTTTTTCGTGTAAAGTTATCCACAGATATCTATACTTAATATGATATATGATAAAAGATACTATAGACTATTAATTAATAAAACAAATTTAATTTCTTACCAGGTTAAAATATCTGAAAGCGACCTGTTTATATCTTCCGACTCCGACCTTGGTGCGCAAGCATATGCCTCCCTGGCAAAATACCGGAATTTTCTTGAATCCTACATAGTCAAAAAACCGGAATTTAAAACCTCTCTTCTGCCACTGCCTCCGGATCCACTTGCACCTGCCATAATCCGTCAAATGCTCGATTATTCCTCTTTGTGCAGTGTCGGCCCTATGGCCTCAGTTGCAGGCGCTATCTCCGAATTTGTAGGAATGGACCTCTCTACGCTCACCCCAAACTTGATTATTGAAAACGGAGGAGACATATACATTCAATCACAAAAGCGTCTGACGGTGGGAATATTTGCCGGAGAATCAACTTTAAGTAATAAGCTCCATCTTCTCGTTAAACCAGAACAATGTCCTCTTGGGATCTGCACATCATCGGCAAGTGTCGGGCCTTCTTTAAGTTTTGGGAAAGCCGATGCTGTTTGCGTTTTAGCCAAATCCGCAACTTTGGCGGATGCCGCGGCTTCAGCCATTGGAAACCGTGTAGAAACAAAAGCCTCTATAAAAAGATGCCTCGATTGGGGAATAAAAATTCCCGGAGTTTCTGGTGTTGTTATTGTTATCGGGAAAGACTTCGGTGCGATAGGGGATGTAGAATTTGCGTGAATGACGAGAGAAGCCAGAAAAACAATAGTGCCCTTGTAAAATATAAATACATTTACAAGTTGACATAACATATCTTATCAGACATTAATATGTAATTCTTTTCAGTCATGTAGTTTTAAAAGTCTGGTTTTCAAATGCCTTCTTCTGATAGTTGCTCGATAAGCTTTGTTTGCTTCTCAGTGAGTTTTCTGGGCACTTCCACACTGATTTTAATGTATTGGTCTCCCTTTGCCGCGCCTTTCAGCCCGGGCACACCGAATCCCTTCATTCTGATCTTGGTGTTATTTTGCGTTCCGGGTGCGACTTTAAGCCGTTTGCTGGTACCGTCCAGGGTGGGAACTTCAATGGATGTACCAAGAGCCGCTTGAGAAAATTTTATCGTCTTTTCAACATAGATGTCGTTGCCGTCGCGGGCAAAAATTGGATGGGGCAAAACATTGATATTCAAATACAAATCTCCGTGAGGCCCCCCCTGATAGCCGGGCAGTCCCTTTCCTGGCAGGCGAAGCTTTTTACCGCTGCTGATGCCTGCGGGGATTTTCACATTGATATCCTCAATGCGGTCCTCCATCTGAAAAGAAATTTTCTTGTCAGCCCCGAATACTGATTCTTCCAATGATATGGATAAGTTATATTCGGCATCCTGTCCTTTTTGGGGCATATTGGCATAATGTTGCCCCCCTGCCCCCATCCCACCGAAAAGACCGGCAAACGGGTCATCATAGTCATGGTAACCACCACGGCGTGAGGTCCTGAATGTTGTGCGCCCTCCCCTTGCACCTCCGAAGCCGAAACTCCGGAGTATTTCATCAAGGTCGAAACCGCGGAAAATGTCCTCCTGAGAATACTGCTGGCGGAACTGGTCGGCGGAGCCGAAAGTGTCGTACTGTTGCCGTTTTTTGGAGTCGCTCAAAACGGCATAGGCTTCACTGATTTTTTTGAATTTTTCTTCCGCCGCCTTGTTGTTCGGGTTTTTATCCGGATGCCATTTGACGGCAAGTTTACGGTATGCCTTTTTTATTTCCTCGGCAGTGGCCTTTTTGTCCACTCCCAGAACCTGGTAATAATCTTCAGCCATATCTTCCCTTTAAAAAAGAAATATTTTGACTTCAATAATTTAAGCAGTAATTCCTTTTTGAAAAGCATCAAGGTTTAATTTTACTAATTTTGGGGGAAAAGATTTCTCAATAGTCTTTTCCCAGACAGACTTTGCCACGCCGATCAAGTTAGCTGCAGCTCCCAGTAGGACTACATTGGCGGCTTTGGCGTTACCTACCTCTATGGCAAGCTCTGCCGCATTAAAGGAGATCACGCGCGGGTAGTTCTCATTTAAAAACCCTATAATATCATCAGGGTAACTCAGGTCGCCCATGTTTACGGCAGGCGGGTTGATTCGCTCTGTGTTCAAAATTATTGAAGCGTCTTTACTTAAGAACCTCAGATATCTCAATGCCTCCATCTGCTCAAATGCCAAAAGAATCTCAATTTTGCCCTGTTCAGCAAGTGGGGAAAACACTTTCGTTCCGTAGCGGACATGACTGGTGACGCACCCTCCCCGCTGGGCCATCCCGTGAACTTCACTCTTTTTTACGTCAAAGCCTGCCGCCATCAACGCCTGGCACATGATGTCGCTTGCCCTTAAAATACCCTGTCCGCCTACTCCGGCCAGTAAAATGCTTTTTACATTTTCGTCATTCATAATATACTCTTAAATATCAGCTGATTGCATCAAATTTACACACTTGTGCGCAAAGCCCGCACCCGTTACACAAAGACTCGTCAATCACTGCGATTCCTTTTCGTTTAGACCCTGTTTTTGTTTCTCCCTTTTTCCAGGCAATGGGTGGGCAATTCAGGTCAAGGCAGGTTCTGCAGCCTGTGCATTTGTCCGGATCGACTCTCAAAGATGGCTTCGCCTTGATCCCTGCCCTTCTAAAAAGGACGCAGGGACTTTCGGAGATAATCACCGAAGGGCCGGACGAGGCAAGTTCTGCTCGAATAGCCGCTTTAGTTTCTTTTAAGTTGTTCGGATCAACCACTCTTATATTATCAATACCTAGAGCGGATACTAAAACCTTCAGATTAACTTTTTTTGTCTCTTTTCCCGAAAGCGTATAGCCGGTACCGGGATGTTCCTGCATGCCGGTCATGGCAGTTGTGGAATTATCCAGAATAATAATGAGCGCGTCGCTTTGGTTATAGGCCATATTAAGAAGTCCGGTAATGCCGGAGTGCAAAAAGGTGGAATCTCCGATAACTCCAACCACCTTCCCCTTCCCTTTTTCACCGAGTGCTTTACTCATGCCATGCGCCATGCCGATACTCGCTCCCATGCAGATACAGGAATGCAGCCCTTGAAGAGGTTTTAAATAGGAAAGGGTATAGCAGCCGATATCGCCATGAACATAGGCCTTGAATTTTTTGAGAGCGTAAAACAAGCCGCGATGGGGGCAGCCTGGGCAGAGATTCGGAGGACGTGCCGCCAGTTCTTCCCGGTAGGGAGAGGTTAGTGTACCCATGTCTTTTCCAATGGCGACTCTGATAATTCCCGGATCAAACTCATTTGTGTAGGGGAAAATTTCTTTCCCTGTGACTTCAATGCCCATCGCCTTTACCTGCTCCTCCAGGTAGGGATCAAGCTCTTCGACGACATATATTTTTTTTACCCTGGAGGCGAATTCGCGGATCATCCTCTCCGGAAGGGGGTAAACCATCCCCAGTTTCAAATAGGAGAAGTCGGGGAAAACCTCCCTGGCATAGTTATAAGGCATACCGGCGGTGATGATACCGATTTCGGTAGAGTTGATTTCCATTTTGTTTTCAGGGAAGGTTTCTGCAAATTCCCTGAGCGCCTTTTGGCGTTTCTCGACTTCCACCCGCCTTGTTCGCGCATTGATGGGAACCATGACATACTTTTGTGCATTGCGCACAAGGCTCGTTTTTTCTTCATAATTCCGGGGCTCCGACAGGGTCACCACGGATTTTGAATGAGAAACTCTTGTTGTGGTACGGAAAAAAACGGGTGTGTCGAAGAGTGAGCTTATCTGGAAGGCCAGTGCGATAAAGTCTTTCGCTTCCTGGGGATCGGACGGCTCCAGCATCGGTATTTTGGCAAATTTTGCATAATTTCGGTTGTCCTGCTCATTTTGCGAGCTGTGCATGGAGGGATCGTCTGCGCTCACAATCACCAGCCCGCCTTCGATACCCGTGTAACTTACGGTAAAAACAGGGTCTGCCGCGACATTTACTCCGACGTGTTTCATAACGGCCAGCGCCCTGGCGCCGGCCAGCGCCGCCCCGATGGCCACTTCTACCGCTACTTTTTCATTTGGTGCCCATTCCGCGTAGACACCTTCATATCCGGCCAGTTCCTCCATTATTTCCGTGCTGGGCGTGCCCGGATAGGCCGCAGCGAAGCGCACGCCTGCCTCGTAAACGCCACGGGCAATGGCTTCATTTCCTGACATCAATACTTTTTTCAAACGGGCCTCCGTATAACTCCAATGTAGTGAAAGCGGCGTAGCGAAAAAACTCAACTTAAGGCGGCTATTTTTCTTTTCAATGAAATAGTGACCGACGGATCCGTTGTTTTTTCGAAGGCTTTTTTATAATATTCGAGGGCTTTTTCCCTGTTATTCATCTCCTCGTGGGCACGAGCAATATTTTGCAGACCGAACGCTTCAAAACCGGTTTTCCCCGCTTTTTCCGCCCGCTCAAAGCATTTTAGCGCCTCTGGAAAATCTTTTTTCGCCTCATAGGCGTACCCCATGGAGGTCAGCGCTAGAAATTTGACACCTGTTTTGTCAGAACCTGCTTTTTTTACGAATTTTTCATAGGAACTGATTGCCAGGTCGTACTCCCCGTTGTTGTATTCAATATTGCCCAGATGATAGTGTGCCAGGCGACCGCTCCAACTATGGGGATATTCCTTGATCAGCTGATTGAAGATCAGCCTGTTTTCTTCCATTACTTTTTTCGTCTCGCCCTCGGCAAGAATATTCGCCTGAGCCTTTGCATATAATTTAAGAGCGGATTGCGAATAATGGCTCCAGTAAAAATAAATCCCCGCCACGATGAGAATGGCTAAAATCAGGGCCGTGGCGGCAACCGTGACGCGTGTTCTGTTTACCGCCACATAGTCTCCGAGCCTTTCAAATGTGGATTGAAAGGCGTCAGGGCTTTTCAATTCTTTCTTGGACATTTTAGCAGCCATTACTTTCTTCTCCTTTGTTGATGTTGTATTTATCGATAAGTTCTATAAGCAGCTTCGGAATCCGGCGGATCTTGCCATCATTGTTGGTGCAGGCATGGATGGTATAGCCTTCCACAAGAAGCTTCGTCTTTTGTTCATCCCATATTCTCGAGTTGAATCTGATGCTGGCTCTCTTGATATAATCAAATTTCGTTTCAATGATGATCTCTTGGTCATATTTTGCCGGTGCATGGAACTGACAGAAAACCTTTGTGAGAGGCAGATTAAGTCCGAGACCCTCCAGCTGTGAATAGGCAATACCCAACTGGCGCATAAACTCATTGCGGCCCATTTCGAACCAGCGGATGTAATTGGTGTGATAGACAATGCCCATTGCATCCGTGTCTGCATAGATTACACGCACTTTTGTCAGATTACTTACCAATGAATGCGCTCCAGTCGCGGATGAATTTGTCCATCAGCTGATGGCCGGGGGAAACCAAAAGACCGCCCTCCTTTGCGTTTGCCTCGGTAAAGGGCTTTCCGGCGGCCAGGTTTTCCTGCGGCCGTGACGACAGCACAGCAAAGGGGCTCGGGTCCGACACGTGTGTTTTTATATCGATCGGAGTCGGATGGTCGCTTAACACCAAAATACGAAATTCGTCGATTTCTCCGATGGATGTCAAAATAGGCCCGACAATTCTCTCATCAAAAAGCTCGATGGCTCTGATCTTGCCCTCTGCATTTCCCTCATGCCCCATTTCGTCAGGGGCCTCGAGATGCACAAAGACAAAATCCATGAATTTCAGAGCATCGATGGCCATTTTCGCCTTGCCCTCGTAATTTGTGTCGATGTAGCCGGTCGCCCCTTCCACACGCAGAGGTTTCAAACCGGCATTGATGCCCAAACCGTTTAACAGATCAACCGCGGAAATCATGCCGCCCTTGAAGTCATATTTTTCGGTGAAAGGGACGATGAGCGGTTTTTTACCCTGCCCCCAGGGCCAGATCGAATTGGCCTCTTTCTTCCCCTCTTCGCGTCGGCGCACATTCACCGGATGGTCTTTCAAAAACTCGGCCGCATCGGACATCAGCTCAAGAATTTCAGGGGCGAAGTCTCCCTGTGGAAGATACTTGGCCACCGGCTGCCCGGTGATATCATGAGGAGGCGTGGTCCTGGGGGAAGCAGTAGCATTTCGCCACACAAGCAGATGCCTGTAGCCCACTCCTGCGAAGAACTGATACAGGGGTGAGTTGAATTTCCTGTTCAGATCGGAGATGATCTGCGCCGCTTCCGGAGAAGAGATATGCCCTGCGGTGAAATCTTCCATGAACGCTTTGTCTGTGTCTTTGTCTCCGATGCAAACCAGATTGCACCGATAGGCGACATCATCGGGATTCATGTGGATACCCATACTGGCCGCCTCCAGCGGGCCGCGGCCGGTGTATGTTTGAGCAGGGTCATAACCCAGGACACTCAGGTTTGCCACATCAGAGCCGGGCGTAAATCCCTGGGGGATCGTATCGACCAGCCCCAGTGTGCCGTGCGCGGCAATCTGGTCCAGAAACGGTGTCAGGGCGCATTCCAGAGGAGTTTTTCCTCCCAGTCTTTGGCTGGGGTAATCGGCCATGCCGTCTCCAAGCAGGACAACATATTTCATAAAACATCCTTACAAGATAAGTTAAAGTTCATCTTCAATCCGTATGAGGACGGTTTTGCCTTTCACCACGGAAAGCCGGTCAATCTTTTTGAGCGCGTGACGGACATCTTTTTCCCTCGCCTTATAAGTAGTCATAACGATAGGCACGGGGCCTGCTTTTTCTCTGGCCTTTTGAATGACCGCTTCAAGGCTTATGTTATGCTCGCCGAGGATGCCAGAGATTTTGGACAAAACGCCGGGCCTGTCCAGAACTGAGAAGCGAAAATAATATTTGGTTTCGAGATCTTCCATCGGAACCATCGTGATATTTTCCATCGCCGTTTCACTTATGGCACGTGAGGGCACGCGCCCGGAAACCCCCTTCAGCAGATTGCGGGCGCAGTCGAAGATGTCGCTGAACACCGCGCTGGCGGTCGGCATCATTCCTGCGCCCTGCCCGAATAAAAAGACGGGGCCTGATGCGTCGCCGACCAGATGAAAGGCATTGTAGTTACGGTTAACATTGGCAAGGAGATGTGTCACTGGTATCATCGTCGGGTGTATTCTGGCTTCCACTTCTCCATCCCGCAGCCTGCCTATGGCCAGAAGTTTTATCCGATAGCCCAATTCTTTGGCGAAGGCAATGTCCAGGGCGCTGGTTTTTGTAATCCCTTCAAGGTAGATGTCTTTTAGTTTTACTTTTTTCCCGTAGGCAAGTGACAAAACAATGGCCATCTTGTGGGAAGTGTCAATTCCTTCAATATCGAACGTGGGGTCGGCCTCGGCAAAGCCCAGTTTCTGGGCCTCCTGCAAAACGACATCGAAGGGTTTGCCTTCATCCGTCATCTTTGTGAGAATGAAATTACATGTTCCGTTCATGATGCCGACGATGGAATTGAATTTGTTGGCGGCCATCGATTCCTTCAGTGTTTTAATTATCGGGATGGTCCCACCCACACTAGCTTCAAAGCCGACATCGACACCTTTTTTTTGTGCGGCGGCAAATATTTGATTGCCGTAGGTGGCCAGCATTGCTTTGTTGGCAGTGATTACATGTTTTCCGTTTTTAATGGCCTCCAGAACAAATGTCCGTGCCGGTTCGTAGCCGCCGACCAGTTCTATGACGATGGAGATTTCCGGATCATCGATGATTTCCCTTGCGTTCAGTGTCAGCATTGATTCGGGGAGCTTGAGCTCCCGTGCCGATTTGAGGTTGATGTCGGCGATTTTCTTTAAAACCAGCTTCGCGCCGAGCCTTTCGGCAATGATCTTTTCGTTTTGATGTAGCAGCTTTGCCACACCGGTACCAATGTTGCCCAGCCCGATCAATCCGATGGGTATCTTTTTCATATTTGTCAACCTTTCATAAAACCCAGTAGCGGCGCTTTGCCCGGAAAGTGAAAAAGGCAAAGTATTTTTTTCCCCGAGCTTTTAGATTAATCAATTCCTTTTCCTTTAAAAAACGAAGCTATCTATAACAGATGACACTGTTTTGTCAAACAGATATGGTGCCGCGACTCTGCGGCCGGTGGTCATTTTGGCGAGTTCGGCCCGGACGGGTCAGGTACTCAGGCGGCGCAGCATCTCATCATGGACGGGTGTGGAGACTCCTGCTTCACGTCCGGCACGACACAGATACGAAGTCAGAGCGTCAATTTCAGTTTGACGGCCATTTTCGCGATCCCGCTGCATGGATGTTTTCGAGTCGTACCCGAAGCCGGCAACCATCTCCATAGTTTTATCCACTGCGTTGGGGGGGAGGGTTATTTTTTTTGCGCGGGCCACCGCCACCACCTCCTGCATCAACTCACGTGCCATTGCACTTAGCTCCGGATTTTCGATGATTTCGCCGTAGGTTTTACCGGTGGCGGCAGTCAGAGACGCAAGCGGGCACATCAACAGATATTTGTTCCAAAGAACTTCCGATATTTTGCCGCTCAAGATAGCGTTGATTTTGGCCTCAAGTAAAATATCCAGAACATGGGAATATTTCTTTGCCGACTGGGCATCATCTGTGCCGAAAATGAGCCTGCAGGCTCCCCCCTCCTGACGGATGACACCGGGTTTTTCAATATGTGAAATGATATATACGCTGCCGCTTACGATATCGGCTGCAGGCAGCACGTTCCTTACGCGGACGGCGCTTTCAATGCCGTTTTGCAAAGGGATGACAATCGTGTCGGTGCCGATATTTTTTTGCACCAAGCGGGCGGAGCTCTCCAGAGAATAGCTCTTCGAGCACAACAATACCAGATCGAACGGGCCGGCCATTGCCGGGCGGTCCGTGGCGACATTCGGCCATGCGATATAGTCAGCCTCGGCGGTGAAGAGCTTGAGTCCTCTTTTCTGGATTGCTTTCAAATGCTCGCCGCGGGCGATAAAGATAATTTCATGCCTTTCGCCCCCCGCGTAAGTTCTGGCGAGTTTTCCTCCGAAATAGCCGCCGACGCCGCCCAGGCCGACAATTGCGATTCTCATAGTGTGCTCTCCTTTTGCAGAAAAGAATAATATAGAAGAGCTTAAAATTTCAAGACACAATTGGAGATGGCCCGGATTTATGGTCCACATCGCCTACCCAGTACATTGCACTTCTTTAAACGATTTTTCAGGTCGGGCGATCTGTTGTGGTTGTTATCAATATCTCAATCGGGGCACGGATACTGCATGGTATCACGGAAGCTGTCGGCTCCGGCACAAAGAAGGAATATATTATTACAAAAAGGGAAATATTTACCTGTTGTCGAAAATTTTTCTTAAAACTTTGGCAAACATAACCGTGCGATATGTTTCGTGCATAACTGTAGATTAAAACGGGGTCAAAAAAATGACGGATAAATTGACGACGTATGGAGATTTGTGGAAGTATTATCTTGATATGAGAGAATCGCTTTGCGACAAGATGAAAACGGAAGATAATGAAAGAGCGAATTTAAAATTCAAAATAGCCGCGCTGGTCATTTATGAGCTGACGCACACCCTGCCGGAATGGTTCAAAGATTATCTTTTGGCTTCCGTGGCCGGGATTGATTATCAACATGATGAGCCGGCTGACTATATTGCTCAGATGGAATCTCAATTTCACGGGACTGTCGCCGATTACCTGCTGAAAATGGAAAAAGAGGCAAATTACGCCAAAAGGATCCTTGACGGGGCCGCAGGCGACAGTGAAAAAAAAGCATTCTGGAAACCGATTGTATTTGACGCTTTTTTAATTGCCGGTATTTACTTTGCCCCATCGGCCATTCCCCTGCGCAAAAAATCAGCCTCCCTGGCCGGGCAAAGTTGTGCCCTCGAGGATGGAGCTTCCGTTTTGTCAAAAAGGCAGCTATTGCAGGGGGATCATCCTGTTGCCGGCACTCGCTTGTCAATTGCGACCTAGCGCTGCCGGCAATTTTTCTATCCTGTTTTGGCCAGATCGAGTTTGCCCTTCCATCTGCCAATCAGTGCCTCGCGCAGGATGAGATGTTCGGGCTTTTCCAAAAGAGGGTCAAGCCGTGCCAGTTCAAAGGCATCCTGTTTTGCTTCGTTGAGAATGCGGGCGTCACGGATAATGCTGGCGACCCGAAAATCAGGCAAACCGGACTGGCGGGTACCCATGAAATCGCCCGGACCACGGATAGCCAGATCCTCTTCCGCCAGTTCAAAACCGTCCGATGTTTTTTCCATGACTTTCAGTCTCTTACGGGCATCGGCAGATATTTTATAGCCGGCCATTAAAATACAGCTCGAAGGTATGTCGCGCCTGCCCACCCTTCCTCGTAACTGATGGAGCTGTGAAAGGCCGAAGCGTTCGGCATGTTCAATGACCATCAGGGACGCGCGCGGCACGTCAATACCTACCTCGATTACGGTTGTGGCGACCAAAACTGATATTTTGTTTTCCCGAAAATCCTGCATGACTTCGTCTTTTTCCCTGTCTTTCATTTTGCCGTGGATCAGGCCTACCCTGAAATCCGGGAAAATATCGTCCTGCAGATGTGCGGCCATTTTTGTGGCGTCTTTAAGGTCCAGGTTTTCTGATTGCTCCACCAGCGGATAGACGATAAAGGCCTGATTTCCTTTATTCAGCTCTTTACGGATGAGATCATATACAGCCTGACGCCGGTTTTCGTTCATTAGAAGAGTCCGCACCGGTTTTTTCCCGGGCGGCATTTCATCGATTACAGATACCTCCAGATCACCGTAAACAGTCATCGCCAGCGTCCGGGGAATGGGTGTGGCTGTCATGACGAGCACATCGGCACTAAATCCCTTGTTACGCAGTGTGGCGCGCTGCATCACGCCGAAGCGGTGCTGCTCATCGATGACGGCAAGGCCCAGTTTTTTGAAATCCACATCCTCCTGGATCAGGGCATGGGTACCGATGATGATATGAGCCTTGCCTGATTTTATCTCTTCGAGTACCTGAGCGCGTGCGGCTTGGCCAAGCCCGCCGGTGAGGAGGACTGCTTTCAGACCGATAGCGTCTGAGCGTGCAGACAATGTCTCGTAATGTTGTTTGGCAAGAATCTCTGTCGGCGCCATCACCGCCGCCTGATAACCGTTTTCGCACACCGTGACCATGGCGGACATGGCCACCAGCGTTTTGCCGCTTCCGACATCGCCCTGCAAAAGACGGTTCATCGTCCTGGGTGATTGCAGATCATCACTGATTTCTGAAATCACTCTCTTTTGTGCGTCCGTCAGTGAAAAAGGCAGGGTGGCGTGGAATTTTTTTGTTAATGCTCCTCCGGGAGCGAAGGAGATACCCCTGTCGAGAACACGGCCGGATTTTTTAAGTGCAAGCCCCAACTGGAAAAAGAAAAATTCGTCGTAGATGAGTCTGCGGTGCGCCTCCGAGCGGGCGGCAAGCAACTCCTCCATCTGTGTATCATAAGCTGGAAAATGCACGCCGATCAGGGCTTCGCGGATATTCATCAGATTCCGTTTACGGCAGATCGCCATGGGAATTGGCGAGGCTATATAACGGGAATAATTTTGCAGCGCGTTATTGATTATTTTTCTTATATATTTCTGGTGGAGGTTTTCCGTTTCCGAATAGACAGGAACTATACGCTTGAAGTTTAAAAAATCCTGTTCATCGTGCTGGTCCAGAATTTCATAATCGGGATGGATCATGCTTTTGCCGGCGTAGTCCGGGGTCACATTACCGGTGAGAATGACCTTTACACCTTTTTTAAATGTACGTGTAAAATAGGACATCTGGCCTTTGAACCACTTGGCCGGAAGAACCCCTGTCTGGTCACGTACGCTGACCTCGAGGATCCTTCTTCTACCATAATAGCGGAACTCTGCCGTTACAACTTCGGCAATGATCGTCTGAATTTTTCCGGTTTCGAGTTTATTGATGTTTTTAATTTCACGTCTATCCTCATATGTGCGCGGCAGGAAATACAGAAGATCTTCAACCGTGTTGATTTTCTTGGCCGCAAAGCGGTCAGACATTTTTGGCCCCACCCCTTTTATGAATCGCACCGGAAGGGCAAGTTTTTCCGCTGAGTCCTTCAGGTCATCAATTCTTTCATTGATCTGCTGCAACTGTTGGGCCCTAATCGGCTGGTTCGCCTCGAAATTGTCGGCCGCCATGATTAAACGTCCGATTATGCGCGTGGCTTCGTTTATTTTTTCTTTTTTCAGCTCGTCAGAGCTCGTGTCGTAATCTGAGAAAATACGGGCGATATTATCAAGCGGGGGCTCGAAAATATTTTTCGCAGCCGGCGGGATGAGGGAAATAACAGAGGTGGCCAGCGCAGAAAGGGATTTCCCCAGTTCTCTGATGTGTGCCAGATTCCTGAAGTTGTCTTTGGCTGCAAAAGAAAGAGGTTGCTCGATTTTAAGCAGATTTTTTTTAAAAGTTTCCAACGTGATTCCCCGCTCACTATTTCGCGTAAGCTAAATGAATTTCGTGAAATAATTGATATTTTTTAACAAATAATTTCCGCCCGCGCAAGTCAATGATTGACAGGAGGGCTTATTTACGTTAAAAGCCACACCAACAGCTAATATAGTTCTTTTGGGAGTCATATGCCGGTAAAACCATCTAAACCTGAAAAACCAGCTCGTTCCACCTACAAAGAAGCCGGTGTCGACATTGATACCGCCAACCAATTCGTCGAGCGCATCAAGCCGTTAATTAAAACAACAACACGCAAAGAAGTCATTTCCGGCATCGGAGGCTTCGGCGGCCTTTTTCGATGTGACACAGCCAGAATGAAAAACCCGGTACTGGTTTCCGCCACCGACGGCGTAGGAACCAAGATCAAAATTGCCCAGCTCATGGACAAGCACGACACGATCGGCATCGACCTGGTGGCCATGTCCGTCAACGATGTTGTCGTCCAGGGCGCGGAACCCCTGTTCTTCCTCGATTACCTCGCAACCGGGAAGCTCGAGCTGGAAAAAAGCGTCCAAATTGTTGAAGGCATCGTACAGGGCTGTAAACTGGCGGGCTGTGCCCTTTTGGGCGGTGAGACGGCGGAAATGCCCGGTTTTTATAAACCCGGTGACTACGACCTGGCCGGTTTTTGTGTGGGCGTGGTCGATCAGGACAAGCTCATAGAGGGCTCCAATATCAGCATCAACGATCAGGTCATCGGTCTGGCCGCAAGCGGTCTGCACAGCAACGGTTTTTCACTGGCCAGGAAAGTGCTTCTCGAAAAGGGGGGGCTTTCTGTAAATGACAAGGTCCCGGATCTGCCGCAGACAGTCGGCATGGAACTTCTGGAGCCGACCAGAATTTACGTCAAGTCGCTTTTAAACATTCTCAAAAACTTCAACATCAAAGGGCTGGTGCATATCACCGGGGGAGGTTTTTACGAAAATATCCCCCGCATCATTCCGGATGTTTGCCGGATGGTCATAACGGAAGGTTCGTGGGAGATCCCGCCGATATTCAGTGTCATCCGGGACATCGGGAGCGTGGACGAGAAAGAAATGTTCCGCGTGTTTAATATGGGTATTGGCATGATGATGATCGTGCCGGAGAAGGAAACCGGCGATATCATCGACCGCCTTGCCGCGATGGGCGAGAACGCCCGTCTGATCGGTGTTATCGAAAAGAAAGAGCCTGGACAAGATCCGGTTTGCTTCAGTAAAGGTTGACGGCGGGCTATGGCTGGTCTTCTTAAACTGGGAGTTTTGATTTCCGGCGGCGGCTCCAATCTGCAATCTATTATCGACCATATTGAAAACGGCTTACTGCGGGCGAGCATCGAAATCGTCATCAGCAACAACCCTGACGCCTTCGGGCTTGCCAGAGCAAAAAAACACGGTATTTCCTGTACGGTTTTGAATCACCGTGATTTCGCCAGCCGTGAGGATTACGACCGTGAGCTTGCCCTTTTATTAAAAGATGCGGGCGTTGAGCTCATTGTGCTGGCCGGTTTCATGCGTATTTTATCGGCCTGGTTCCTCGGGACTTTCCGCGACAGGGTTATCAATATTCACCCCGCCCTTCTGCCTTCTTTTCCCGGCACGAATGTACAGCAGGCGGCCATCGACTACGGTGCTAAATTTTCCGGTTGTACAGTTCATTTTGTCGATGAAGGTGTGGACACAGGGCCGGTCATTATTCAGGCGGCGGTTCCGGTTCTACCAGGCGACACAGCCGATGAACTTGCCTCCCGCATACTCAGACAAGAGCATAAGATTTATCCGCAGGCGATCCGTTACTTTGCACAAAACCGCATCGTGAAAAAAGGTCGTCAAGTGGAAATAAAAGGAATCAACTACCGGGAGCGGCAGGTATTGCATAATCCGCCGCTGGATGATTGAGCACCCTGCCCGTTATTAATCGGGACAAAATTTGTCATGTACGATATTATTGTCATTGGTGATGATCTATCTTCCCATGTTGCCGCCGCCACCGCCTCCTGGCACGGCCTGAAGACGCTTCTGGTCGCGGAGACCGGGACGGGTGGATTAAACGTGTTGGATGATTTCGTCTTCAACCTTGATCCTGTGCCTGCAACCGGCCTGGATCCAAAACAGCCGGCCGGCAAAATACTCGCCGGGCTTGGTATTTCCCTTCCCGAGGGTTATGAAAAGCCTCTAAATCCTGCCTATCAAATAATCCTGCCGGGCCACCGGCTTGATTTTTTCTCCGACCCGGGCGAGCTTATGACCGAAATGGCACGTGAGTTCCCCCACCTGAAAGATGAAATAAAAGACTACTACAGAGCCGCCTCCGCTGCCGCAGACATTTTTACCGACTGGTTCGACAAACACCCCGAGCTCCAGCCGCAAACATTCAGAGAATACTTTTCATACCTGAAAATATTTCCGCACATACTGCGCTATAAATTTGCCACCGCTAAATTTGACGGGATTCTGTCCCGCAACAAGGCTCTGGATAAGGTCTGGGAGGCACAGCAGACACTTTTGTGCTTCAATCACCACGATTTATTTTCGTTTTCAGCAGCTTTTCAGCATTTGGCGCCCAGGCGCGGCGTTTTCCACTTTTCAGAAGGAAAGCAATTTCTCTTCAACGCACTCATCAAAAAACTGGAAGAAAACAAAGGTCTGTACCTGAGCAATCAGGAGGTGGTTTCTATTTCTGCACAAAAATTGATAGATGTGGGGCTCAGGCAGGAAAATGGCTCTATCTCCAAACTGTCAGCTAAAAATCTGATCATCAGCACAAAAGCGCAAAGCATCTCTTTAATCAATACCGGCAAAAAGCCCTTTGTCCTCCAGGAGCGCCTCCGCCCGGTAAAAATACTCCGCTACCCTTTCAGTATTTTTCTGGGTGTGGCCTCGAAATGCCTGCCTCAAAAACTTGCGCACCACGCCGTTATTGTCTCCGACATTGACAGGGATCTTTTTGAGGATAACCTGATCATTTTGGAAACCTCTGAGCTTTCACGCGAAGAACATATCCAGAGTACAGAAACCTCCTTGTCTGCGACCGTTTATCTGGAAGCCACGGAAGAAAAATGGACAAACGATGCGCTAAAGCGTGAAGGCAGCTCGATTCTGGAGAGGCTGGAGTGGTTTTTGCCATTTCTCAAAGAGAACATAAAATGGTGCGATCTGGATAAATCAATAGAGATTTCATCTACTCGAAGAAAAGTAGCCACTCCGATATATAACATCAGAAACTCTTTTTTCACTTCTTTTGCCGCCAAAAACGGGAAAACGAAACATCCTAACGTTTTCCTGACCGGCGCACCGTTGCTGGCCGACGCGGGATTTGACGGGGAAATTATTTCCGGCCGAAACAGTGTGCAAAATATTATAAAATCAATGAGGAAATGAATTTATGACGACCAATTTTAAAATCACCAGTCTTGGTCCCTGCCGGATAGATTCACCGCTCGGACTGTCCGCCTTCATATCAGATGATGACCGGATTTTATTTAATACCGGTATAGATAACTACGCGCTTGAGCAAGACGCATCGGGGTTGCCCCTTTCGCTTGAATGCGCCGGCCCGCGCGAAAAGATATTTTTCGACCCCGCCACCACCAGGGCGGCAATCGTTACCTGCGGTGGATTATGTCCCGGAATCAATGACGTCATCCGCTCTTTAACCATGACTTTGTTTTATCGCTACGGAGTGAGGCAGATTCTGGGTATTAAATATGGCCTCAGAGGGTTAAATCCCACCCTTGGCCATAAACCGATTGGACTTACTCCGGATTTTGTTAAAGATATCACACATATCGGGGGCAGTACCCTCTCGTCATCACGAGGGCCGCAAGATTCCGACGTGATGATTGATTATCTGGCCGACATGAAAGTAAGCATTCTTTTTTGCATCGGTGGTGACGGCACCATGAGGGCTGCAGAAAAACTGACACAGACGGTGACTGCCAGAGGCCTCGCTATGGCGGTCATCGGCATCCCAAAAACCATCGATAATGACCTTAGCCTGATTGAAAAATCATTCGGCTTCGATACGGCGATTGAAAAAACCGTGGAGGCGGTGCGCTGCGCCCATGTGGAGGCCAAAGGCGCTCATCATGGCATCGGCCTGGTGAAGATTATGGGACGTGAATCCGGCTATATTACGGCCACGGCGGCACTGGCGCAGGGTGACGCAAATTTTGTGCTGATTCCGGAGGTCCCTTTTGATCTCGACGGTGAAAAAGGTTTTCTCAATGCCTTAAAAAGAAGAATGGAAACCAGGGAGCATGCGGTGATTCTGGTGGCAGAAGGGGCCGGACAGGAACTGATGAGCCAGGGCTCCATACAAAGGCAGACCGACGCCTCAGGAAATGTCCGTTTGCAGGATATCGGGCTTTTTTTGAAAAAATCCATCGAAGAATATTTCAAAAAAGAAAATTTTGAAATCAATCTCAAATATATCGAGCCCAGCTATATCATCCGTTCCGTTCCGGCCAACGCTTCAGACAGCATCTATTGCAGCTCGCTGGGACAGTATTCGGTTCATGCGGCGATGGCCGGCAAGACAGGTCTGCTGGTTGCCCTGCGAAACGATGCTTACGTTCATCTTCCCCTGTCGGCAGTCATTTCCGGCAGGAAAATCGATCCTGAAGGAAATGTCTGGCTCAGGGTTCTCGAAGCAACGGGACAGCCTGCCAGCATGAAGGCATAACAGGTTTTTTACGCACATTTCCTGAAAATTTTACACAAAAGCCTTGCATAATAACGTCTTATGGTTTAAGAACCTCGGACATTTTTTTGGGAGGATATCGATCATGTCTCGTGTATGTGAAGTTTGTGGGAAAAAACCATCGATTGGAAATAACGTAAGCCACGCCAATAACAAGACCAAAAGCGTCTGGCGGCCGAACCTGCAAAGCCTGCGCTGTGTGGATAAAAAAACCGGTGCGGTAAAAAGAATGAAGGTTTGCACGCGTTGTATTCGTTCCGGCTTTGTGGAAAAAGCCGCCTAATTTAGGGGAGTCCAGCCGCATCCGTCAATTACAGCGGCTGCCTCGCGGGAAAAATCATCATTTTCAACTGAAGTCAAGGCATCGCGAAAAAGGGTTTTAATCAAATCAGCAAATTGTAAACTGTCGTTTCTGAGACCGAATTTCTCTGTAAAAAGACGAATCCGGCCTTCAAGATTCATAAGCCGCTCCATTCTTTCCCGGGTCATATAAGTCACGGCACTTTCGAGTACATAAAGAGACTGGTTTTTTTCAATTCCATAAAGCCAGGTCATGTCGGAGCAAAACTGCCCGGATCGCTTTTCGAGCGTAAACTTAATTGCATCTTCCAGTAGCTGCATCGATTGATTTTTATCTATTTGCTCGCGAATCACCAGATCGTAGATCATCTCAATGATCAGGTGAGAGCGGTAGGCGGCATCTTCACGGGAAATATCCCGGGCGATGAGGTGATGCAGTTCGATAAGAGGAGCGATCAGAGCTTTACCCCTTATATAGGTATAGCCAGGAGAATCCGGATTAAACTCTTCGGAGCATTTGAGCTTGATTTCCCCGTAATGGGCAACATCATCAACGAATAAATGGTACATCAGATAGCTCACCCTTCGGTGTTGGTGCGGTACTTCAAAAAACCTGTCTATCGAGTGAGTCATTTTGGCGCTGATTTCAGGATGGATGGTCAGCAAATCAGGCGCGATATTGTATATATAAATGTCCGGATCAATATTT
>Ga0255344_1000494_pt1 | contig 62090 bp, 53 predicted proteins | sample wastewater_treat_5_FD_192414 | JGI IMG/M metagenome (GOLD analysis project Ga0255344, IMG submission 192414) | Wastewater microbial communities from Lulu Island WWTP, Vancouver, Canada - plant18 | ecosystem: Engineered > WWTP > Wastewater > Unclassified | place: Canada: Vancouver, British...
AAAAGCGTGGCCGATCCTTCCCTGGGCGATGGCGTTCACCAGCGTCCGGACCACCGGCTCCTGGCCCGCGACTTCCTCAAACGTCTGCGGGCGAAATTTTCGGGCTAAAACCTGGTATTCCAAATGAGCCTCATTGCGTAGTTTTTACCAAGACAGGATATAAGGTGACCGGGTTTGCCGCAACACACGACGGGATTTGCTGCCGCTGCTTCCTTCCGGACCTGACGGGGTTCACAAGCCTTCGTTGTACGGGACCCGGCCATGTAAAAACAATTCTTCTGGCCAGACTCTTAATGGATAAATCGACAGGAATCAACCAAATTTTAAGATGAATGGCGGAGAGTGGGGGATTCGAACCCCCGTAGGAGCTTGTGGCCCCTAAATCGATTTCGAGTCGATCCCGTTACGACCACTTCGGTAACTCTCCGTGCGATATGATGCCTCTTGTGCTTATGCAAAAAGGATTTTCTACGAAGTCGTCAAATACAGCGATTTAAAAATGGCGGAGAGAGCGGGATTCGAACCCGCGGTACACCTTTGTGGGCGTACACACGATTTCCAGTCGTGCTCCTTCGGCCTCTCAGACATCTCTCCGCGCTTTTATTTTATTATAAATCCCTTTTTTCGCGCCTCATGGACTCACCGAGCCGGCTTCTACCCTCTTTTCCTTAAAAAATCTACTCAAAATTTCTCCGCATTCTTCCCGGAGGATTCCCTCCGTCACCTCCACCCGGTGATTCAGGCGGCTGTCCTGCAACACCTGGAACAGCGAGAACACCGCGCCGGCCTTGGGATCGCGCGCGCCGAACACCACCCGCGCCAGCCGCGCCTGCAGGATGGCGCCTGCGCACATCAGGCAGGGCTCCAGCGTCACATAAAGCCGCGCGCCCGTCAGGCGGTAGTTGCCCGACATCCGACAGGCCTCGCGGATGACGGTCATCTCCGCGTGCGCGGTGGCGTCAACCCCGGAAATGGGCGCGTTGTGCGCCATGACCAGAAGACGGTCATCCTGCACCAGCACCGCGCCCACCGGCACTTCGTTGCGCCCGAGAGCCTTCCGGGCCTCGTCCAGCGCCATTCTCATGTAGTCTTCGTCCGTCAGCATCAGCCCTGCCGAATCTAAAATCGTTTTTTCGGTTATCATATTGTTGATTTTGAGGCAAATGCCATATATGATCGCTTCGCGAACGGGAGAACATGGACTCAAAAAACCTTTTCCTTTTGCCGGTGATGATATCCCTGATCGGACATGCCGCGCTGATTACGGCCAGCAGCATGGTGGATTTGCGCAACCAGGAAAAGACGGCACAGCCTTTCACCGTTCACATTGCCGGTCCTCCACCGCCCGTCACCCCGGAAAAGGACGGGGATGCCACAGATAAAAAAGTATCGGAGGACAGCCGGGACGCGAAACCGGCCCCGGCGGGCGACAGGGAAGAGACGGTGAACATCGGTTCTTCCGACGTCAAATATGCAGCCTATCTGTCGGGCGTAAAGCAAAAGATTTTGAGGATTTGGAAATATCCCGAAGCCGCGTATCAAATGGAAGAAGAAGGAGTGGTGGTGGTTAAAATGTCGATTGACGCAAACGGCAGGCTTTCACAGGTGGCCCTGATGAATTCTTCCGGTTTTATCCATCTTGATTCAAGCACGCTGGATGTTGTCCGGGCGGCGGAGCCTTACCAGCCGCTGCCCCGGCAATACGACCTGTCGCGCCTGCATATTATCGCCTCTTTTAATTATCGAATAGAAAAGTAAGTAATATCAAAGTCTTGCATAAAATACCCGCAAGGCATTTCAGGGAGAATCATGAAAGAAAACAAATCAAAACCGGCTCCAGCCAAATCAAAAATCCGGGAATTTATCGAGGCGATTCTGACGGCGCTGCTCATCGCCGCTTTTATCATTTCGTTCATTGTCCAGGCGTTTAAAATTCCGTCCGGCTCCATGATTCCGACGCTGTTGGTGGGCGATCATTTGTTCGTGAACAAATTCATTTACGGCGTCAAGCTCCCGTATTTTCGCGCCACCATCATCCCCGTCACGGATCCGAAACGGGAAGACGTCGTTGTGTTCATTTACCCGGAAGACCGCTCCAAGGATTTCATCAAGCGCGTCATCGGCGTCGCGGGGGACACGATCGAAATGAAAAACAAGAAGCTCTTCATCAACAACCAGCCTTACGCGGATCCTTACGGCGTCTATGACGATCACACGATGCTTCCCTCTGACGTCCAGCCGCGCGACAATTTCGGCCCGGTAGTGGTTCCGGAAAAATCGCTTTTCGTCATGGGCGACAACCGCGACCACAGTCTGGACAGCCGTTTCTGGGGATTTGTCGATTTAAAAGACGTGCAGGGAAAGGCCTTTATTCTTTACTGGTCGTGGAATGCGGAAGACAAAACCGTCCGCTGGAGCCGGATTGCCAAACTGATTCGATAGCGCCGGGAACCATGTCGAAAGGCCAAGCTGAAATCAAGACTTTTTTCCGCAGCCGGCTGCTCGCCTGGTATAAACGCCACGGGCGGCTGCTTCCCTGGCGGGAGACAACCGATCCCTACCGCATCTGGATTTCCGAAATCATGCTTCAGCAAACCCGGGTGGACACGGTCATTCCCTACTACAAACGTTTTCTGAAAAGGTTTCCCGACGTCTTCGCGCTGGCCCGCGCCCCGCTGCAGGACGTGCTCAAAACCTGGGAAAATCTCGGCTACTATTCGCGCGCACGCCATCTGCACGCCGCGGCCGGGATCATCGTCGGCAGGTTCGGCGGCCGGATTCCCGACACGCCAGAAGACATCCGGACGCTTCCCGGCATCGGCGACTACACGGCAGGAGCGATTTTGAGCATCGCTTACGGCCGGGCCGTCCCGGCCGTCGACGGCAACGTCCGCCGGATTTTGAGCCGCGTTTTCGCTATCGACCGCCCGGTCAACGATCCGCGGGGGCAAAAGCATTTTTTCGAACTGGCCGCTTCGCTTGTTCCGGGCAAACGAGCCTCCGACTTCAACCAGGCGCTGATGGACCTGGGCGCGACAATCTGCCGGGCGAAGAATCCGGACTGCGGCGTCTGTCCCCTGGCGTCGATCTGTCTGGCACGGCGCGGCGGTTTGCAAAACGATCTGCCCGTTTCGCGCAAGTCCCCCGCGATCCCTCATCGGCAGGCCGTCGCCGCCGTTGTCCGCAACGGCAAAGGCCTTCTTTTGGTTGTGCAGCGGCAGGCGGAGGGCCTGCTGGCATCGTTGTGGAAACTGCCGGGCGGTTTTGTGCAAGATGATGAAAACCGGGAAGCCGGTTTGCGACGCTGCGTAAAGGAAGAACTGGGCCTTTCCATCCGCGTCGGGAAAAAGATCGCTTCCGCGGATCACGCCTACACGCATTTCCGCGTGACGCTTCATGTTTATCAGGGATTCCCCTTAAGCGGCAAACCGACTGCCCGGGGCTGCCAGGACTGGCGATGGGCTGCCGCCGCGGATTTGAAAAAACTGCCCCTGTCCAGGATTGACCGGATGGCCGTAGCGCTGGTCGAAATTTCTCCGGTCCGCTTTCCATGAAAAACAGGAAACCTCACGGCCTGGTTGACCGTGAGGTTTCCTGTTGAACGTCATCCGCCGCGCCTCGGCCGTATCATCAGGAAAGGCCGGGGCTGAAAAAAAGCGCCGGGAACCGTTTATTTTGCATACAGCTTTTCAATCTGGTCTTTGTATTTGTCAAACACGACGCGCCGCTTGAGCTTCATGGTCTGCGTCAGCATGCCGTTTTCCAGAGAAAAGGGCTCTTCGATAAAGACGAATTTCCTGGGAATTTCATAGCTGCCGTAGGTGGATTTCAGCGCGTTCAATATTTCACTTTCCAGGAATTTTTTGGTTTCATCCCTCTTCAAAAGCTCGGCATGATCCTTGGGCAGGTTGTTTTTCGCGGCCCACTTATCGAGGGCGGCAAAATCCGGAATGACGATGGCGATATTAAACTCGCGGCCTTCTCCATAGATCATGGCGTTTTCAATATAGTGATTCAGCTTCATATCTTCTTCGATGGCCGCCGGAAATACATATTTGCCGTTTTCAAGCTTAAACTGCTCTTTCAGCCGTCCCGTGATAAACAGGAAGCCTTCCTCATCCAGACGGCCGCGGTCTCCGGTCCGGAATCCTCCGTCCGGCGTCATGACGGCTTTTGTGGCTTCGGGTTTGTTATGGTACCCCTGCATCACGTTGGGTCCGTAAATAATGATTTCTCCATCCGTTGCGTCGGGCCCGACAACCGACTTGTCGATCACGATTTTGCCCAGCCCCATGGGGGGGCCCACGCTGCCGATTTTGTATTTGGCGGGACAGTTCATGGTTGCCCCGGGCGAGGTCTCGGTCAATCCGTAAGCATCATAGAGCGGAACACCCATATCCCAGAAAAAATGAGAAATTTCCGGATTCATCATGGCGCTTCCGGTCATGACACCTTTTAATCTGCCACCGAGTTTTTCCCTGACCTTCTGGAACACCACTGCATCGGCAATTTTAAATTTCAGGTTCGTCATGAAGCTTGATTTACCCTGTGCAGCCAGCTCCCGTTTTTTCTTGCCGCTCTCCACGCCCATGACGAATAACGTCTTGGCCAATCCGCCTTCCTCATTCATCTTCGTCCATAATCCGTCATACACCTTGTTAAAGACTCTGGGAACGGCCGTCATGAAGGTCGGCTTCACAAGAGCCAAATCCTCGGGGATGGTTGCTGCGCTTTCCGCAAGACCCATCGAGGCGCCCAGCAGGCAGTATACAATAAGCTCTCCGAGTCCGAAGACATGAGCCCAGGGCAGTATGGACAGGGAGTTGTCGTTTTCATTGATATCCGGGAAGCAAACCGTTACGGCATGAGCATTGCTCGTAATGTTGGCCTGAGAAAGCAGGACGCCCTTCGGATCGCCCGTCGTTCCTGATGTATAAATCAGAATACAGATCGCAGACGGGGCCGGGTAGATGCTTTTCACTTTCAGGCCTGCGCCTTTCTTCTCCAGCTCCGCCAGCGTATCGGGCCCTTCACCCTCCATGATAATAATTTTCTGGAGGGAAGGCATGGCAGCCAGGGCGTCTTTGATTTTCTCATAAATGGCCTTCTTGCTGATGAAAAGCAATTTGACGTTCGCATCCTGAATAATGTATTTCCACACCGAAGCCAGCTCCGCTTCGTACATGGGGACAAACCGCGCGTCCAAACCGCTTACGGCAAAAAAGCATACCGCCCAGTCCGTGCTGTTATTGCAAATGATCCCGACGGCATCGTCCTTTTGAATTCCCAGCTGACTCAAGCCGCTTCTTGCGTGATCCACACGTTTGCCGAAATCGGCGTAGGATATCCAGTCATACTGTTTGAGCGCCTTGTTTTTGGTTCCCAGAAAAGGCCGCTCGGGAAATTTGGCGACAGTTTTCTCAAGGATTTCCACGATATTATCCGGTTTGACCAATTGATACATATATTTCCTCCAGGGATTTTAATATCTTCGGGTCAGATGACCCAAAGCTTGCTTCGATGAAAGAACCAAAGTACAGAAGGGGCACTCCTCGGCCATACCGGGGATGTTTCTTTGGGTATGACATTTTCAGGACAATTTGTAGAAGGGGCTATAGAGGAAAACGGTTTTCTTGTCAATAAAAACCCCAACGTCAGGGGGCGGCCGGCCCTGCATTCGGGGTTTGGGCTCAAACTTCTTCAAAATACGAGTCTGTTATGCCGTTGAGCAGCTGAAGGGTGTTGATTTTCACCACGATCACTTCCACGGACGGATCGGAGAAAAAATCCTTCAGATCAGGATGGCGCCGGCACAGGACCGCCCGGACCGTGTTTTTCTCCGGCTCATCCAGACCGCGCCGGATCGTTCCCGTCACGGTCAGCGCCCTGGCAGCCGTCCGGCCGCCTCTGGCGTTTTCCTCCCTGGAATCGATCAAAAGATCGACGGACGGATCGGCCGCAATATGCAAGTTGAATTATTTTAAAAAATCATGATAGGGTCTCGGCGTGAATTTTGGCAATGTTCGCCCTGCAAGGAGGTCTTTGCATTTTGAAGAAGAATTTAAAAATCCTTAACGAATTTGAAGGAGCGTCTCTGCTCAGACAATCGGGAATTCCCGTCATCGACGGCATTCTGGCCCATACCGATGCGGAGGCAGCGGAAGCAGCCGGACGGCTTGGATTTCCGGTCGCGTTGAAAATCTGTTCCGAGGCCGTTCCGCACAAGACCGAAAGGGGAGGCGTCTCTTTAAACATTAAGGACACGGCCGCACTGGAGCGGGCCGTCCGCGAAATGAAAAAAAGATTTCCCGACATTCCCTTTGCGCTGCTGGTGCAGAAGATGGCCCGTCCGGGCACGGAGCTGATTCTGGGGTGCAGGCGCGATCCCGTCTTCGGGCCGATTGTCCTGGCGGGCATCGGCGGCATTTTTACGGAGATTTTCCGCGATTCGGTCATCGAGCTTGCCCCGGTGGACGAGGAAGACGCGCCGGCCATGCTCCGGCGGCTCAAAGGCGTCGCCCTGCTGGACGGCTACCGGTCACGGGAGCCCCTCGACGTTGCCGCCATCGCAAAATCATTGTCCGCGCTATCCCGTCTGATCGCCGATCGTCCGGACATTGCCGAAATCGACATCAATCCTTTCATCGCCTATCCGCAGGGCGCCGTGGCCGTTGACGCTCTGGTGCGGCTGGACGGCGCTTCTCCCGCCCCAGCCCGCAAGCGACCCAGCCCGGCCACCATCGCGCCGTTTTTCCAGCCTTCATCGATGGCCGTGATCGGCGCCTCTCGCAGTCCGGGCAAAGGCGGCAACATCATTTTGCGGAATCTGCAAAAGGCCGGTTTCAAAGGCGCCCTTTATCCCATCAACCCGACCGTCAAAGAAATCCTGGGGCTCCCCTCCTATGCCCGGGTGAGCGACGTGCCGGGGAAGGTGGAAACCGCGATGGTCGTGATTCCCAAAACGGCCGTGCCCGACGCCCTGGAGGACTGCGCCGCCAAAGGCGTCACCAACATCATTCTGAGCACGGGCGGCTACTCGGACGCGGGCGAGGAAGGAGCCAGAGAACAAAAAACCATCATCGAAATGGCCCGCAGGGCCGGCATCCGGATCATGGGACCCAACAGCATCGGCACCCTCAACCCGTCCGCCGGCATGTCCACCTCTATTGTCGGGCTCGATCCGATCAGGAAGGGCGGCGTTTCCATCATCGGCCAGTCCGGCGTCTTCTCGTCCGGATGGGCCCGCTGGATTGCGGACACCAAGCCCTTTGGTCTGGCCAAGGTGGCCTGCATCGGCAACAAGGGGGACGTCAACGAAAGCGATCTGCTGGAGTACCTGACCGGGGATTCGGCAACCCGCACCGTCGGCATGTATCTGGAAGGCGTGGTGGAGGGAAAACGATTCATCCGCGCCGCGGCCGCGGCCTGCAAAGCAAAACCCGTGGTGGTGATGAAAGCAGGGCGCAGCGAAGCCGGGGCGGCCGCCGTGGCGTCGCACACCGGGTCGCTCGCCGGATCGGACGCGGTCTTTGACGCGGTCTGCCGCAGAACCGGCCTGGTGCGGACGCAAAACTCCGAGGCCTTCTTTGACGCCCTCGCGGCGTTTGAAAAGCTCCCTCTGCCTCGCGGAAACCGTATGGGCGCTCTGTCCATCACGGGCATGGGCTGCGTCGCCGCGACGGACGCCGTCGAGGAATGCGGCATCGATCTGCCCGCGTTGCAGCCGGACACGCTCAGGAAGCTTCGCGAAGTCATGCCGGTGTGGGCGCCGGTGCGCAACCCCATCGACATCTGGTCCGCCATTGAACAGCACGGATCGAAGAAGGCCACCAGCCACATTGCCCGCTGCCTGATGGAGCAGCCCGATGTGGACGCCCTGCTGATCACCTTCGTGCTCATGTCGGAAAGCATGTTTGACATTCCCGAAGCCTTCGCCGACATTTTCCGGCGCCATCCGCACAAACCGGTCTTTGCCAGCTATTACGGCGGCACGGCGCGGGAAATCGCCCACATCCATGAGGGCTTTGCCGCGCTGGGGGTTCCCTGCTACCCCACGCCGGAGCGGGCCATCTTTGCCTTCAGCCGCATGGTGGAATACGCCCGGTTCCGGGGCGTCATCGGGAAGTGACCTCCGGCCGCGCCGGGATATTGAATAAATTTTGCTGATGCTGCCGATTGACGAATGTTTGGAAATATGCGAGATTGCGAATCATCATTCATCAAAATGGAGGGTCTTATGAAAAGCCATGGAAGGAAAATTGTTTTAGCCCTGACGCTTATTTTTGCGATGCTGATCGTCGCCGAGGCCAATGCCTTTGAAATAGGGGCAAGAGGGTACGTCTGGTTCCCCGATCTCAAAAAGTCGGATATCCAGACGATCGCCGACGGCATCGAAGGAACGGACATCGACGCGAGAGACATGCTGGGCGTCGGAAACACGGCAACCTTCTCCGTCGAAGCTTACGGGGGCGTGGGGAAAAACCATATCAGCCTGATGTTCACGCCCTTCGGCTACACAACGGACAACGTCCTGGCGGCGGCCCTCAATTACAACGGCATCAACTACACGGCCGGAAGCGCCGTCCACTCGGACCTGTCCTATTCCATGTTCGATCTGCGGTACCAGCGCGACCTGATCAACATGGAAAACATTCTGGCCGGCTTCTCCCTGGGCGGCATCGCCCAGATCAAGTATTCCACGGGAAGTTTCAAGCTGAATTCGGCCGGAAAGGTGGAACAGAGCAATTCCTTCAATTCCGTGATTCCGATGATCGGCCTGGGCGCCCACATCGGCATCCTGGCCAACCTGCTGGAAGTTCGCGCACAGGCAACGGGCGGCGGATACGGCTCCGACAATTATTCCTATGAAGCCATGGCGGACCTTTCCCTCACGCCCTTTCCGTTCCTCGACATCCATGCCGGCTACCGGCTGCTTCAGCAAAAAATGGACGTCAACGATTACAAAATGGACACCCTCTACACAGGGCCTTACATCGGCCTGTCGCTCGGCTTTTAAAAACCTTTACACGCGACGGCCTTCCCCCGGCGAACCGGCGGGGGAAGGCTATGCTCTGAACAGAAGGCGGTGCGGCAATGGAAGGCTGGACGGAAGAAGAAATAAGAGACCGGCGGCTGATGGCCCCCTGCGGCCTTTACTGCGGCGCCTGCGGCGTTTACATCGCCACGCGGGACCATAACGAAAAATTCAGAGAGGTCATGGGCAACCTCTACGGCACAAAAAAAGAAGACACACAGTGCCTGGGCTGCATGCAAAGCGATCCGCCCGAAAAGCTCTACGGCTATTGCATGAATTGCTCCATCCGAACCTGCGTCCGCAAAAAGGGATTTTATTCCTGCCACCAGTGCGATCAGTGGCCGTGCGGCCTGATCGAGAATTTCGGACTGGCGACGGGACTTCGCGTCATGAAAAGGGCGATTCCCCTGTGGCGCGAAAAGACTGCGGCGCTGGGCGACGAGCAGGGCTCCGAGGAATGGGCGCGGGCGGAACTGGAGCGCTACCACTGCCCGGCCTGCGGCAAACCCCTCTTCCGGGGGGCCAAGCGCTGCCGGGCCTGCAAGGCCGAAGTGGCCGACGCGCTGGACGGAACCCTGTAACGCCCTTCTGATCTGATCCGATGTTCAGAAAAATCGAGCGGCTTTTTTCCTGCTTGACAAAAGGCCTAAGTTTTGCGTTTTATACCGGCGCGAAAATTCGATCTCAGGCAGGCGCTTATGGAACTCTTCTTCGATCCTCGGTCCGTCGTCGTTATCGGTGCGTCCAATACCCCCTTCAACCTGGGCCACACCATCTGCAACATGCTGAAGGATTATCTCCATTATCAAGGAGCCGTCTATGCCGTAAATTCCAAAGGCGAGGCGGTGAACGGCTGTCCGGGTTATTCGTCGGTGCTGGACTTGCCGGAGGCCCCCGATCTGGCGATCATCATCGTGGCGGCGCGCCATGTTCCCGGCCTTATCGAGGACATCGCCCGCAAAGGCATCAGGCGCGTAGTGATTGAAAGCGCCGGTTTTTCCGAAGGCGGTGAAATCGGCGAAGCCATGCAGCGTGAAATCGACACGATTGCAAGACAAAACGGCATCCGTATCCTGGGGCCCAACTGCCTCGGCGCCCTGAGCACCCGCGATAAATTCTGCTGTTTTTACGGCGTCAACCCGAGTTTGGTCGAAATGAATCAGATTTTTGAGTCGCCCGGCAACATCTCTTACATCATCCAGAGCGGCGGCGTAGCCGTCCTGGTCATGGAATCGCTTTATTACGACATCGTCGGCGTGAACAAAGTGGTCAGCATCGGCAACAAGTGTGATGTGGATGAAGCGGATCTGATCGAATATTTTCAAAAAGACGAAACCGAAGTCATCGGCCTGTATCTGGAAAACATCTCCAACGGCCGCAGGCTCATGGAGGCGGCCCGGAAATCCCACAAGCCCGTCCTGCTTTACAAGGTGGGCAAAACCAAGGAAGGCGCCATGGCCGCCATGTCGCACACGGCGGGAATGGCCAATAACGACCGGGTCTTCGATGCCGCCTGCCGACAGACGGGGATCATCCGTCTGCAGTCCATTGACGAACTCCATTCGCTCCCCAAGATGTTCACCGAAATGCCTTTGCTGAAAGGAAAGCGGATTGCGGCGTTCACCAACTCCGGCGCTTTCGGCGGGATTTCCGCGGACCTGCTGGTGCAGGCGGGTCTGCAAATGGTGCGTCTGGCCCCGCAAACGCAGGAGAAGCTGAAGAAAGTCGGACAGGTTTTCAATGTCAAGAACCCCGTGGACATCGGCCCCGCGCTTCCGCAGACGTACCTCGACATTTTCGAAATTCTTCTTTCCGCGGACGAAGTGGACGGCCTTCTGCCGCTGCTGAGCGTCTGGCAGCCTTTTGTAATCGACTGCCTGCTGGAGCTGATGAAAATGTGCAAGCAATATGAAAAGCCCGCCGCCATATACACGCCGAATGCCGCCTCCAAATCCATCGCCATTCGCAAGAAGAGCCGCATTCCCATCTTCGAGACAACGGAACAGGCCGTGCGGGCTCTTGCCGTCTCCCAAATGTATTGGGCCTCTCTTTTGAAAAAGAATTTTACCGGCGAAAAGACGTCCTGCAGCGCGGGCATGAAAGCGAACCATCGATCAACAGGGGAGGCCATGCAATGACCGGCAAAAAGGAAAAAGAAATCAGGGATCTGCTCGTCAAAGCCCTTCAAAAGGGACAACTCGCCCTTTCGGAATATGAATCCAGGAAAGTGATCGCCTCGGCGGGCGTTCCCATCCCCCGAGAGGCGCTGGTTCAATCCCGCGATGAAGCCATGGATCAGGCGGAAAAAATCGGCTTCCCCGTCGTCCTCAAGGGATCGTCACCGGAGCTGACGCACAAGACGGAGATGGGAATGGTGCGCGTCAATTTGAAAAACCGAGACGATGTGGGCGGCGCTTTTGACGAACTTTCAGGGAAGGGAATCAGGCTGGAAGGCTTTCTGGTTCAGGAAATGGTCGAGGGCCGCCGGGAATTCGTCATCGGCCTGACCCGCGACCCGCAGTTCGGCCCCTCGGTCATGTTCGGGCTGGGCGGCATTTTCACGGAAGCCATGAAAGACGTCAGCTTCCGCGTCGCGCCTCTTTCGGAGGACGACGCCCGCGAGATGATCGGTGAAATCCGCGCGGCAAAGCTTCTGGACGCCTTCCGGGGCGAAAAAGCCGTTGACCGCGAAATACTGGTTCGCGCTTTGGTGGGTATAGGCCATCTGGGAATGAAGCACGAGGAGATCGCTGAAATCGACATCAATCCCCTGATCATCCGCGACGGCAAGCCGATTGCCGTCGATGCCCTCGTGATTTTGAAGGCGCACCGGGCCTGACCGTTTTTTACGAACTCATCAACCGAGAGCTTTGAATAACTGCATTTTTGTCATTTCGACCGAAGGGAGAAATCTTGAACAAACGGCCATCCTTAAGATTTCTCGTCGCTCGCGCTCCTCGAAATGACATTTTTCAAAGGTATCCAACCTTGACAATGATCGCGATTTTTGCGAACGGAACGCTACTCCTCCTTCCTGATCCACGTGCCGATATTTTTATAGGTTTCGCGCAGCGCGCGATGATGCTCCCGCTGGGCGGCGTATTCCAGCACCTTGGGTTTCAGCCAGCTTTCAAAGTGCTCGACAAATCCTTTCGTCGTAAACCGTCCCGAATCTTCAACATGCAACCAAACGCCGTCCTGCTCTTCGCCGGAACTTCCGCAAAGAGCGCAGACCCGGCGCCCCTGCTCCAGAAAAAACAGATCCGCGCCGCACGAAGGACAACGCAGTGTTTTGCAGGGAAAATACGTCTCTATACGTTTGCTCAATACGTCAGCCAGCCCCTGCGCCACGGGCTGGTATTTGGCCTCCAGGCTTTCACCGGGCAGGGCGGCTTCCACAAAAGCGCTTCCCCGGAAGTCAAAGCCCATCATCCGGATGACGGCATTCACCAGCGACTGCGTCACGCCCCGCCAGCTTTCAATGCCGCCGAAAATCGCGCTCACCGCCCGGATGTTCCGGAAGTCCGGATGAAAGACGGCCATGGAAGACAGACGGTCGGCAAACAGTTTGAACTGGCCGACCGGCCCCAGCACGTAGGTCGGTATGGAAAAGATGATTCCGTCGAACCCTTTCATTTTTTCAAGAATAAAGCACAGATCGTCCTGGACGCGGCAGCGGTGCTCCGGATTGAGGCACCGGTGGCAGCCGGTGCAGGGCTTCAACTCGAAATCCGTCAGGCGCAGCAGAAAGATGGAATCCGCTCCGGCGCGCAGCGCGACGTCTTTCGCAAACATTTCGCAGTTACCCAGACGCCGGTATGAACCGGCAACGATCAAAAGCGATAATCCCAAAACCATCCTCCTGATATCGTTGATCGTTTAAACACCGAGTTTGAATCTCGCGCATGAAGTATAGGAAACGGGTTCGGGCCTGTCAAGAAAATCATGGCCGGTCTTTTATCGCTGCTTTTTAAACATCAACGACCGGCCCCCGGATATATTCAGAATCGGCTTTCTTTTTTCAGCCAGGGAGTGTAAAATCACAAACGTCCGTATTCTTTTCCTGGATGCAGACCGCCGGCGGCCGGCACGACCCTCGGCGTCGCCATCACGGGCATGACCCCTTTCCGTCCTGGTTGTCGTGGTGGCGGGCATTGTTGTTCTGTCGGCGATTCATCGCCTATTGAAGCCGTTTTTACGGGATTTGACCTGAAAATTTGGAAAGGAGTGTAAATCGTATGAACTTCCGGAAAACATGGATCCCCGTTGTTTGCGCAACCGTCTTGTCGGGCGCCGTTTTCGCGTCCGTCGTCACCGCCGCCGGCCCGCCCCTGAAAGCCAAAACGTGCGCCGCCTGCCACAACGACTACGCCAAAATCCTGCCCAAAGAGCACATTCCCGTCGATAAAACCGCCGGCTGCATGTCCTGCCACGCGTCAAAACCGGGCAGTGATGAACCGACGCGGTTTTCCACGAATGCGCATAAAATCCATCAGGGCGAGAAAACCTCCGTGGAATGCGGCGCATGCCATGATCTTCAATGAGACCGCCGCATGGCCACCCTATACTTCGACGCATCATAGGCAAACCTATCACCAGGAAAAGGAGGTCGCATGTCCCTGTCAGAGGAACTGAAATATTGTGATGCAACAGCACTGGCCGGTCTGATCCGGAAAAAGGAAATCACACCTCTTGAACTTATCGAATCGGCGATCGAAAAAATCGAAAAGCTGAATCCGGCCCTCAACGCGGTTGTCACGCCGATGTACGATCTGGCGCGGCAGGCCGCGAAATTAAAACGACTCAAAGGCCCTTTCGCCGGCGTGCCGTTTCTTCTCAAGGACATCCTGGCCTCCTACGGCGGCGTGCGCATGACGCTCGGCGCCAAAGTCTTGAAAGACCTGGTCCCGGATCATGACAGCGAACTGGTCCTGCGCCACAAAAAGGCGGGGCTGATCGTGATCGGCAAGACCAACACCCCCGAATTCGGCATCCTCCCGACCACGGAACCGGAACTGTTCGGCCCGGCAAGAAATCCCTGGAACACAAACCACTCAACCGGCGGATCAAGCGGCGGCTCGGCCGCAGCCGTCGCGGCGCGCATTGTCCCCATGGCGCACGGAAACGACGGCGGCGGATCGATCCGGATCCCCGCCTCCTGCTGCGGCGTTTTCGGCCTGAAGCCGACCCGGGGCAGAATCACCCTGGGGCCCGATTTCGGCGACATGATCGGCGGACTGGTGAATGAACATGCGTTGACGATTTCCGTCCGGGACAGCGCGGCGCTCCTGGACGCGACAGCCGGCTGTCTGAGGGGAGATCCCTACTGGGCGCCGCCCGTCAAAAGATCCTTCCTGAAGGAAACGGAAACCGACCCGGGGCGCCTGCGCATCGCTTTTACCGCGAAAGCCCCGACCGACAAGCCGGTGCACGAAGACTGCGTCCGCGCGGTTGAGGAGGCGGCCAGGCTGTGCGAAGAACTCGGCCATTCGGTTGAGGAGTCCGCCCCCGTCATCGACGGGAAAACCCTGACCCGCGCCTTTGTCGTCCTTTGGTTCGCCGGCATCGCCTCCATCGTCAAGATGCTGGGGGTATCCAAAGAACAGGTCGAACCCCTGACCTGGGCCATCTACGAACAGAGCCAGACCGCCAGCGCCGCGGACTACCTGATTGCCGTCTCGACCATCCAGCGCGTCGCCCGCGATGTCGCCTCGTTCTTTGAGAAGTATGACATTCTGCTGACGCCGACACTGGCCAAGCCGCCGGCGCCGCTGGGCTCGTTCGACCCGAAGCCGGACAATCCGCTCGCGGGATTTGCCGAATCGGCCCGCTACGCCGTTTTTACGCCGATCTGCAATGCGACCGGACAGCCGGCCATGTCGGTTCCGCTTTTCTGGAACAGCGAAGGACTGCCGGTGGGCGCCCATTTCATCGGCCGGTTCGGCGACGAAGCCACGCTGTTTAGGCTTGCCGGCCAGCTTGAAAAGGCCAGGCCGTGGAAGGACCGGCGTCCGCCCGTTTGCGCATAGAGAGATTTGAAAAACCAATTTTATTTGCCATGCCCATGCTTCGACGAAAGCCGGAATCGACGAAAGCCGGAATCAATGTCTCGTAGGGAATGGTCGCGACCGTTCCCTACTGCTTCCAACCCTCGAATCTTGACAAGAAGTTCATTTAATGGGAGAATTCGACCCAAACACGTAACATGGAGGATTCCGATGAAGAAGCAAAATTTTATCCGCAAAGTTTTTTTGTCGATGATTCTACCGATCATTCTGATCTTCAACGCCGGTCTTTACGCAGCCGAAAATCCCGCGGCGCCAAAACCCGACTATGACGTCATTGTCATCGGCGCCGGCATGGGAGGACTCTCCGCCGCCGCGCACCTCGCCGTCAAAGGACAGAAAGTGCTGGTCCTGGAAAAGCACTTTGTAGTAGGCGGCAGCACATCCAAATTCACCCGCGGCGAGTTCGTGTTCGACGTGGCGCTTCATGAAATGGCCGGCGGCGGTCCCGGCAAGATGGACCGCGGCCTGTACCAGCTTCTCAAAGCTACCGGCGTGGACAAAAAAGTAGAGCTCTATGAAGTCCCGCATTTCTACCGGTCGGTTTTCCCCGGCGTGGACATCACGCTTCCGCCGAACTGGCCGGGGTTCAAAAGCGAACTGAAAAAGAAATGGCCGGAGGAATCCGAGGGTATTGAAAAATTCCATGTTCTCTGCGCCGATCTCTTTAAGGATCTGATGGAACTGCGGGACCTCTTCCGCAAAGGAAGCGTGAGTGGCGCATTCACGCAGATTCTGGTCCCGTTCAGCCAGCCCACTTTTTTCAAATGGAAAGACCGCACCGTGAAAGACCTGATGGATCATTGCTTTAAAAACGAAGATCTAAAAGCGGTGGTTTCCCAGTTATGGGTTTTCTACGGTGCATCGGTAGATAAAGAATCGGCGCTGATCTTTATGGCAGCGACGGAAAGCTACTTAAGCGACGGCGCGTGGCATATCAAAGGCACCTCCCAGGCGCTGGCCGACGGTTATGCGGACCGCATCCGTGAGCTGGGCGGAACGGTCAAAACCGGCTCGCTGGTAACAAAAATTCTGATGGAAAACGGCCGGGCAACCGGCGTCCGGACGGCGGACGGCAAAACCTACACAGCCCGCTACATTGTCGCCAATACGGATCCCTATCAACTGGCCGACAAGCTGATCGGACGGGAAAATCTTCCGGCCAAATATCTGGCGAAAATCGACGCGATGAAGCCCGCCAATTCCCTGTTCGGCGTGTATATCGGTCTGAATATCGATCTGAAAGCCCTGGGCTACAACGATACGGAAATCTTCTACAACACTTACCGTGAAAGCATGAAGAACTATGAGGCCATGATGAAGGGCGACTTTGACAAGGGAGCGGTGGCCATCACGATTTACTCAAACCTGGGCGATCCCGTATATGCGCCGAAAGGCAAATCCGTTGTCAAGCTGGACGCTTACTCCGACATCTCTGTCTGGCCCAAGGATCGGGCAGAGTATAACAAGCTGAAGGCGCAAAAGGTCGACGAGCTCATCGCCCTGGCCGCCCGAGTGATCCCCGAACTCAAGGATCCCAAAAATATTATCGTCAAGGAAGGTTACACGCCGAGAACCATCGAGCACTTCACGATGAACAAAGGCGGCGTGGTTTACGGTTTTGATTTGACGCCGGATCAGTGGGAAAAAGTTCCCAATACAACCCCTGTTCCCAACGTGTTTATTGCCAGCAACTGGACGCAGGCATGGCACGGCGTGGGCTCCTGTCAGATCAACGGCTGGCGGGCAGCGCGTCTGATCCTGGATCGGGAAGGCATCGAGTAATCAGGGCGACTGAAGCAATCTCATCAGGAACCCCCTCACCCTGACCCTCTCCCACAAGGGGAGAGGGAAAAAGGCCCCTCACGTGAGAGGCAAGCGGCAACTCACAAGGGAAGAGGGAAAACGGAGTATCCTCCCCTCCCTTGATGGGAGGGGCCGGGGGAGGGTGAGAGCCCCTAAACCAAAATATTGACGCACCGGCGGGATCTTTTTGTTTTGCCGGGTTTGAGTAGAGGCGTCTCGCCACGGCAGCTTTCTGGATTCCGGCTCGAATGCCCTCCGGAAATTCGCCGGGTCACGTTGGGGAGAGGACAAATCACCGATGCTGAAGGAACATCAGGAAAAAATACTGGAGCTGCTGGAACAGCTCGAGTTGAACATGTGCGATCTTTACCTGCTGTTTGCCGACCGCTTCCCCAAATATGCCGATTTGTTGACCACCGTCGCCCGGCAGGAGACGGACCACGCGGATGGAATTAAGAAATTGCACCTTCTGGCAGGCGACGATCGTGTTCTGTTTGATGAAAAGATCACCAAAACCTACACAGTCAAAATGTTCATTTCCAGCATTCAGGAAGCGCTCGCGAGAGCAAAATCGGGCAAAATGTCCCTGATCAACGCGCTGTCGGTCAGTCATGATTTCGAACAGGCCATTCTGGAAAAAGGATTTTATAATTTTTTTTCAGGCCAGGACGACGAAACCAGAGCGGTGATCCGGAAGATCACAGAAGAAACGCTCGATCACCAGATGAAAATGAAAAAAGCCTGGGAGCAGGAAAGGAAACCAACTCCCTCGCAGGCTGCATCCTGATCAAAGCGCCGGGCAGACGCGCTCGCGCGCGGCCCGGCGTTATCCCACCCTTGTCCGTACCTGGAGAAAACACATTCCAAACAGCGAGCAACCTCGCGGCTGGTCCCTTCCGGACAGTGGGTGGTCAGATATCCATAAAGAGCATGCTTCGTTTATAAAGACTCCCCCCTGCTGCTTGAGGGTTTCAAATCATCGTCTCTTTTCGACCTGCCGAAGAAATTTCCTGAAGAATTTCCCCGTCGGGCAATGGATGAACAGCTTGGACAGATGATTCTGGGGGGTCGGAGTGGAATTGATGATAATAATGGGAATGCCCTTCTTCCAGGCCAGGGCCGGAATGGAAGCCACGGGATCCACCTGAAGACTGGTCCCCATAATGATCAGCAAATCGGAGGAAAGAATTTTGGACAGAGCGCTTTCGAACAGGACTTTGTCCAGCTCTTCACCCATGAGCACCGTTGCCGGCTTCAGCCAACCGTAGCAGGCGTAGCAATAAGGAATGTAAATTCCGGCGGGGAACATTGTTTCAATATCCTGCCGGTTTCCAATGGCGCCGCAATTCAAACACCGGACTTGATGCTCCGTGCCGTGAATTTCAATGACCTTTTCCGGGTTCACGCCGGCTTTTTGGAAAAGTCCGTCCACATTTTGCGTAACAATGCAGGAAAGGCGGTTTTGATCGTCCAGCCATTTCACGGCCTGGTGGGTGGGATTCACCCGGGCGCGCAGAATCATGGCATAAAACTGCCGCTCCATAGCCCAGTAGCGCGCCCGGACGTCTTCCCGGTTCAGAAAGTTTTGATAGGTAAAATCTTCCGCGCCGAATTTTCTCCAGAAATTATAATGACCGCGAAAATCCGGAATGCCGGATTCCGTGCTGGTTCCTGCACCGGACAGAACGGCAATCTTCTCCGCACCGTCCACAAGGACCTGGACCGCATTGATTTCTTCACGGCTCGGCCTGAATAACCGGGAGGGATGCAAAAGCAGCTGCGCAACCGTTTCCGGCGTTTTCACGGCAGCGCGGGGCAATATATTATTTTTATGCCAGAGGATGATTTGTTCCGGTGTGGTGATCACCTCCAGGGGAACCGGATACAGTCCGGCCGGCGGTGAATTCATTTTTTTCAGCGTTATCAGAACCGCCAGAATGGTCAAATTAAACGGCAGCGTCAGGAAAGGAAAATTCAGAAGACCGAAAAGCTGAATCAGCAGGAGCCAGAAAACGGAGCAGACGACAAGGCCCGCAAAGGTGAAGAAAAAAGCCGGTCCGTTGGCGACCAGGAAAACACCCAGCAGACCGATGGACACGGGAATGGCGTTGAATCCGATAAACAGGTCGGATGTGTACAATACCCCGGTTGTGGCGGGCAGCATCCGGGTAATGGCATAGCCGCTCAGCGCGCCCAGCGCGGCCGCAAATGCGCTGATGCGCGAGAAAATCAAAATGCCGGTGAAAATCAACAGCCAGGCAACGACGTGCCGCGGCAGCGGCAGCCCGGGCAGGAGACTCTTCAAAACGCCTTCCATGGGGATCAGGGGCTCGGCAGCGTATCCCCCCATCCTGTAAATGGCGGATGCCGGAATCAGCCAAGCGTTGTACACCAGCCAGTAAACGATCAACAGCGAAGCAATCAACACGATCACAGAGGGCAGGCTCATGACCGGCAGGTTAAACCGGCCCAGCGACAGCTTGTTCATCAGGAAAGATTGCACCAGGTAAACAATGACGGCCATCACGACCAGCAGCAGGACGGACACGATGGAAACAGTAAAGTACCAGCTCCAAAAAATGCCGAGCAACGCGCCATTGAAGCCGAAGATGCCCTGCCGGATAAAACTCCTTTCGGCCCTGAAGGCATACGCGGACAAAGACGCGGCGGCAATGCCGACGAGCGAAAACCATACCGTGCTGCGGGAAATGGTCGCGAGCGCGATCAGGAGAAAAAGTCCGGAAACCGCATGGGCGGCGAAGACGACTTGGCCGTAAGAGCGCAGAACAATCACCGCCGCTTGAAGCGCATTCGGTCCGCTGTCCGGAGCCTTGATCCAGCCTGCCGCTTCCTCCAAGACACCCTGAAGTTTATCTCTTAGGTTTAGCAGCATAGGTCAGCAGTCTGGCGGGAATTGCCTCCGGCCCCTTGATGTCTTCATAGGTTTCCCGGCGACGAAGAATTTCGGCCCGGCCGTCATGGAGCAGCACAACCGCAGGACGGGGGTAGATAAACTGCATGGATTGCGTAAAATTGTAGGCGCCCACTTTGTGGATGGTGAGGATGTCGCCGGCCTGCGCCACCGGCAGGCGCACCGACTTTCTGAGGACGTCAATTTGCATGCATAGGGCGCCATAGACATCCACGTCTTCCGTCGTTGGGGTGGAGTCCCGGTTGGAGGACATTTCATAGCGATAATACGCGGAAACCGGCAGGAGATGAATGCCCGCGTCCACAATGACCGCCCGGTTGCCGTTTTGCCTTTTCTTGACGGAAACCACTTTCGTCAGCAGGTGCATGCCTTCATCGACAACGGAGCGGCCGGGCTCCAGAATCAGCCGAGGGGCCTTTGTAAAGGAGCGCAGCTTTCCGTTGAGAACGGAACAGACGGTTTCGGCGTACTGCTCCATCGGCGGAACGATGGTGTAGCCGGGCATGAGCTGCGTGTGCAGGCTGTTGCCGGAAGGGTATCCGCCGCCGATGTCCAGATACTCCACTTCTCTTCCCAGTTCTTTTTGAATATCGAGCGACAGGTCGGTCAGGTTTTCAATGACGCGGCGGTAGATGCCGAGGTCGATGATATAGGTTCCCGCGTGGCAATGCAGGCCGGACAGTTGCAGATACCGGTGCTTTTTGATCTGCCGGCAAGCTTCGAAAGCCTCTCCCCGTTCGTAGCTGAATCCGAATTTATCCCATGCCGGATAATTCAGCTGCATGTTGACGCGAACGCCGACGTTGACCTTGCGGCCGATGGAAGCCGCCACTTCCCCGGCCATTTTCAGTTCATCAAAGGAATCCAGGTGAACCGACGCGCCTTCCAGAAAGGCTCTTTTCATTTCCTCCGGCTTCTTGTACGGGCCGTTAAAGAGGATGCTCGGTCCGTCCATGCCCAGCCTCCGGGCGATCTCATATTCAAACCCGGAAACCACCTCGGCCCACGCGCCTTCCGAATGAAACAGGGCGCAGATTCCGCTCAGATAATTCGTCTTGTAGGAGTAGGCAATGATCGTCCTCGGATAGCGCCGGGTAAAAGCCTGCGCCACTTCCCGAAAACTCCGGCGGAGCGTGCCTTCGGACACGACATACAGGGGCGATCCGAAGCGGTCGGTCAGATCGCTGACGGACAAGCCCTCCAGCGCTTTAACGGCTGGCGTTTTCATATGCTCGTTTTTAAACTTCACGGTATCGCCGAAAGAAATCTTTTTGATGACCGGCCGGACATAAGGCTTCGTGCCCTTATTTTTGATCATAGGTCATTTCTCCGTTGAGGGAAATATCCCCAAAATGATTCAAGTCGGTAACCAGGTCGATGGAAGATCGAATCCATACCTTGCCGGGTGCGGTCTGGGCGACGCCCCTGATTCTTTTCTTTTTGATCAGGTCGATCAGAACGGCCGGCAAGTTCGCCCCGGCCCCCCGCGCAAGGCCAATCCAGTCGGGAAAGGTCGGATGGAAACCGGAGAGGTATTGCTCTCCCTGCCGATTTCGCGCGACATCGATGGTCAAGGCCCCCTGCCAGGCCGTGCTCGTCACCACTTCTTCGGCAACGCCGAGAAATTCATGGTTGTCCACCGTCAATGCCATCCAGGTGCCGCCGTAGCGGGAGATCAGCAGTTTCCTGACGGAGGCAATTGCGACAATCCTGCTTTGGCTGTTGGCGACGACGGCAACCGAGAAATAGTCCGGCACGGCAGCGTCCATTGCGGTCTGTTCGGAAACAGGATTCTTGACCAGGGCCGGAGGCAGAACGGGCGGGTCATCTTGCTCGTCGTTCCCGGCGGCTGCCTGCTGCTTTCCGATCTGTCGGTACATCTCGCTTTGCAGCTCCCGTAGCGATTTCCCGGAAGGAAGCAGCACGGCAATGCCCGCTGCGCGCAATTGCGGCGCCATATCGACAAAAAGCTCCATCTCATCATCGAGGGCGGGAATCAGCATATCCAGGCCTCTTTTCTTTTTAACGAGCGTGATTCTTTTCAAAAATGCCATCCGGTCCGTTTTGGGCGGCGGCACGACATACGCCCGGTGCATCAGGCCCGAATGAAACAATCCGGCGTCCAGCGGCTGATAGGCGAATCCGATCAGCCGGTCATGGCCTGCGCCGCCACCGGACAAGGATTGTAGAACGCCGAAGCCGGCTTCGGGTTCGGCGGCCGTGTTCAAACCTGTCACGGCAATGATCACAGGCGCACCTCCCCGGAAGCGGTCAGTTCCATGATCTGCCGCGCGTCCAGCAGCGCGTCGGCGACCGTGCGGACAAACAATTTGCCTGCCGTGTAGGAAGTCAGCGGCCGCACGGGCATGTCGCAGGCGAGTTGCACGGTCAGCAGCGGAAGATTCTGGCCGGCGGCGGCGGCAAGATAAAGCCAGGAGGGAAAGCGGCTATTGATTTCCATCAGGAAATAATGGCCTTTCTCGTCTTTCAGAAATTCACACTCTGCGGGGCCGATCCATTTCAGGCTTTTCAGAATCTGACGGGTCAATTGAACGGGCTTGTCGTCTTCGACGGTAATGCCGGAAAAAGCCTTGCCCTTGGGCGTCAATCCGAATTTCTTCATGACCACGGCGCCGGACAGCCGCGATTTTTTGTCCGCCAGCGCAATGACGTCGATTTCTTCTCCGGCGATGTACTGCTGCATTAAAATCGGGTAGCCCCACTGGTTGAAGAGCTGCCCGTACTGGTATTCACCCTCCTCGATCGAATGGCACACCGCGGCGTCGCTTAAAGCGCCCTTCAGCACAAACGGCGTCCCTCCCAGGGCCTCGCACCGCGCGGCGATTTCCTGGACGTTGTTGAGAATGACGGTTTCCGGGCACCGGAACCGATGCTGCCGGCAAAATTCGTAAAGCTGGTTTTTGCTTCTCATCTTGATGCTGTTGACCGGCGGCAGAAGCGTTCGAATGCCCAGCGTCGCAAGCTCCCGGGCGGCCTGGGCATAGAGAATCACTTCGGAATCCAGCGACGGAATCAGGACATCAATAGGATCCGCACGATGGATTTCACCAATGCGCTCCAGAAGAACCTCCACGCCGGCCGCGGGATAGGGGACTAAAAAAACGCGTTCAAACACGCCTTCACAGAAAGCGCCCGTCGAAAGGGGATCGAAGACAAATCCGGAAATTCTGCCGCGGAACTCGGGCGCGTCGCGCAGACAGCGGGCGATTCCTAAGCCGGGATAAGGATTATCGGTAGCCATGAGGCCGGTGATGACGACATGAGCCTGGAGCATGTTAAGCTTCCGCTGTGATAACGTTCGATTTCTTCAGCTCTTCGATGAACAGACGGTAATCCGCGATCATTTCAGAAACATTTTCCGCATCAAACATGCTTTGGGATTTGGCAAGGATTTCACAGAACGTCTTGCCGGCCATGATTTCCTTGAAGATGAAGGTGCCGGTGCCGTTCAGGGAATACACCCCTCCGTCTTTCGGATTGAAGACGATGGACTCGTCGCCCTTTTCCATAAAATTGCCGCGAATGTCATCGGCAATGCGGCAGCGGGCCGACCGGTTCAACTCTCGTTTGTGTTTTTCGCACAGGGGGAGTCCCTCATCCTTCACGGGCGGGCAGCTTTTCGTCTGCCCGCCCGCCAACACGCAGCGGATCGTTTTCCCTTGCGACTTCCTCAGAGATTTCATCCTATTTTTTCATTTCCTTCATGCCCGCTTCCGCGGTGTAGTTGTAGGGCACAATCTTCAACGACTGCCGGAACAGTTTCTGGGCTTCGTCCTTGTTGCCTTTTTTCAGCTCGCACCAGCCCTTTCCGTTGATGGGAGCGATGTAAGAAATGCCCGGATGATAAGCTTCCAGACGCTTAAAAGTCTCCAGGGCGCTGTCGTATTGCTTCTGATAATAGTAGCTCCAGCCCAGATTATCCAGCATATAGCTGTATTTGTCCCAGAAAGACGCTTTTGCGGGAACGTTCGGCAGCAGCTTTTTATAGGCCTCGATGGCGCCGTTGAAATCGCCCAGGATAAAGGCCACCGTACCAACGCCCAGAAGCGCATCCGAATTGCCGGCATCCGCCTTCAACGCTTTATTGAAATGGAATTTTGCCTTGTCATAATAATACTGGTAATAGTAGCCCCAGCCCAGGGCGCTGTAAAGATCCTTAAGCTTGGGATTGGAATCGAAAACAGCATACAGATCCTGGCCGTCCATATAGGCCGGATACAGATACACCGCAGAAGCAAAATTTTCTCTGGCCTTTTCGATGTCGCCCAGCTTTGCATAACTGAGCCCCAAGCCGTAGTAAGGCTCTCCCAGGTACCGGTTGACGCGCAGGGATTCGTTGAACTTGGCCACCGCCTCTTTGAACTTGTTTTCCTTGTACAACGCCCAGCCCTGGTTGTTGTAAGTGTCCACTGCGTAGGGCTGCAGATCGGCGATTTTCTTGTAAATCGCGCTGGCTTCCTCGAACCGTTTGGCGCGGAAGTGAATGGCGGCAACCGTTCTCCAGGCGTTCAGGGCCTTGTCGTTGATCTTCACGGCTTTTTGCAGGTAGCCCATCGCCTCACCGTCTTTGCCGCGGATGTACAGAATCCAGCCCGTACCAACCAGCGCGTCAACATCGTTGGCCTCTTCTTTGAGGATTCCCCTGAAACCGGCATAAGCCGTATCCAGCTGGCCCAGCCAGTAGTTGGACCAGGCCATTCCGCGCAGCGCGCCGATATCGCCGGGTTCAGCGGCGAGGTATTCTTTGAAGGCGGATGCCGCGAGACTGTACTGCTGATAGTTGTAGTAGCTCCAGCCCAATGTTTTATACAAATCATTCCACTTGGGATTGGCCTTGATCAGACTTACCAGGTCTTTGGTGTGGGAATAGTAGGGATAAAGGTTGATGGCCGCGGAGAATTCTTCCTTCGCGTCATTCATGTCGCCGGTTCTGGCATAGCACATTCCCAATCCATAATGCGCTTCGACCAGGTAGGGATTGATTCTTTTGGACTCCGCAAAAGCCTTTACGGCAGCGTCATATTTGCCGGCGGAGTAATTGGCCCATCCCAGCAGGTTCCAGGAAGAAAACACGGATGGATCGATCTTGATCAATTTGTCGTATTCCTTGATCGCCTGATCGTATTTCTTTTGTCTGAACAGGGCATTCCCGACAAACGCCTGCGAATCATAATAATCACTCTTCAGGGAAACGGATTTTTGCGCGGATTCCAGGGCTTTGGCCTCGTCTTTCTGAGAGAGGTAATAATAGGCCAGTCCATTGCAGGCCAGGGCGCTTTGGGGGTTGATCGCCAGGGCCTGCTGGTAGGCTTTAAGCGCCTCCGCCGGTTTTTTGTAAGCGAGATAGGATGAGCCCAGCCCGACATACGCTTCATCCGATTTTGGATTGAATTTCAGCGCGGCTTCAAAAAGCTGAAGGGCCTTGTCCAGGTAGCCCAGTCCGAGATAACTCCAGCCGTCCGCAAGCAGCGCTTCGACATCATCGGCTTTCACGACCTGGAGATACCCGTCCAGTTTGTAAACAGCGGCGTAATAATTGCTGGCGGTATATGCCAGTCCAAAGTTTTTCCAAAGCGTTTTCCACTCGGGCTTCTTCGCGATCATGTCATGAACGACGGCGTTGTCCATGTAATAGGGGTTGACGGCAATCGCTCTGGCGAGGTTCCGGTAGGCCTGATCAAATTTATTTTGCCGGTAATCGGTAAGCGCTATTCCGTAAAGGGCTTCGACGGATTCCTGCCGGCTGGACACGGCCAGGGCTTTTTCAAAAGCCGCCCCGGCGGCGGCAAATTGATTGTTGAAGTAATAGGACCAGGCCGCTTTGAGTTGCGCGGAAAGATTCTTTTGATCTTCTTTGACGGCTCTTTCATAAACGGGAATCGCTTCCGCGTATTTGGCCTGATAGTAATAAATGTCGCCGCAGGCCGTCAAAAGATCGGTGCGGCTTGTGAACGAGTTCGGATACTGAAGCGCCGTTTCAAAATACTTCGCGGCAAGAGCATAATTTTTTTGCGCCCCCGCTAAAGACGCCAGGCCGTAATTCGCGTCGGAATAAATCGATTCGATGTATTCTTTGTCGGAAGGACCGAAGAAGATCCAGTTGTCTTTCGTGATGAAATCGTTCGCCCACTTCAATTCCATATTAAAATATTTTTCGCTTTCTTCGTTTTTGCCGAGCGCAAATTTTGCCCAGGCCAGACCCTGGATGGCTGAAATATCAGCGTTATTCTTTTCATATTTCTTTGTAAAAATCGCTTCCGCATCCAGCGCCCTTCCTACCTTGATATAGTCCCATCCCAGAACACCCAGCGCTTCCGGGTAGTCGGGTTTCAACTGCAGGGCCTTCTCCAGGCTTTGCATGGAAAGATAGTAATTTTTCTTCTGGAAATGATTTAAGCCTTCCTGATAATAATCCTTGCCGCCCTTGGAGAACCAGGCAGCCCGTACAGGGATGCTTGCCGCAAAGACAAAAGCTGCCGCAAATAACGCCGCAAATAAACTGATCCGTAAACATTTAGACTTCATAAATCGCCTCCTCTTTTCGCTTTTAAAAAGTTGAATATCCTTAAATAAATAATGATCAATTCGCGCCGGCAATGACCGACATCATCATGACGTCGTTGAACTGACCGCCGGAAAAAATGGCGTCCCGCAGAACCCCCTCTCGCTGAAAACCGCATTTTTCAAAACATCTTATTGCCCGTTCATTGAAAGCCAGAACCGTCAACCAGATGCGGTGGAGCCCGAATTCGGAAAATCCCTGTTCCAGCATCCTTTGTGTAACCTCCGGCCCGATGCCGGCTCCGCGGCGCTCCGAATCTCCGATGAAGATTCCGTATTCCGCGGAACGATTCTGCCAGTCCATTTTTCGGAAAAAGGTGTTGCCGATGTAGAGATTGGTCTCGACCGTTTGAATGGCCAGTTCGTACAATCCCGTGGACAGGGTCGGATACGTGGAAAGCAGGATTTCATCCTCTACCTGTCTGTAAGAAGTAAATAAGGGGCGGCCCAGATAAAGCCGCGTGAATTCCGCGTCGTTGAACCAATGGTAACGAAGTGATGCGTCGGAAATACTGGATGGCCTTAAAGCAATTTTCACATTGCCCATAACAGACTCAACAATTCCTGTAATGACCGGGTGAACGCTGTATTTAAATGCCTGATTTATTTTTTAGCATTTGCCATTCTAAATGTCCATTGATAATTTTAAAACTTTAAAAGCCCTCGCTGAGCGTCAAGCTACTGAATAAACAACGGTTTTCCCCAATATACCCTCCCAAATCGCGCCTTCCCGTTTGAGTTGCTGAAGGTAAACATAGGTTTCGTTGAGCACCATGAATTTTTCCCAGTCGTCCGCGACCGCTCCGATCGTTTCTTCGCAGATGCCGAAAGTGGTTTGGGGGCGGGCGCCGATTCTTTTGAGCAGCATGTCCTTTTTCAGCGCGTGATGTTCCCGGATTTCGTAAATCCGCTCGTGGACGCCGTTGAAAGAATTTCCATGCCCCGGGTGAACGGTGCTGATCGGCAGCTTTTCAACGACTGACAGCGATTCCAGGTAGCTTGCCAGCGGCTGAAAAGCTTCGTCGCCGATGGTTGGGCTCAGGCTCGGCGCAATGTAGGGCAAAATATGATCCCCGGCCAGCAGCAGCCCTTCATCGCGGAAAAAGAAGCAGACATGCCCCGCCGCATGCCCCGGTGTGAAGATCACCTCAAACGCCCGGCTGCCGAAGCGCCGGGTTTCCCGGTCCCGCAGCAGCGTGGCGACATCGAGGCGTGGAATCCGCCCGCGCAGGTCTTCAATTTCCTCCACGATGGCTTCCACGTCGCGCGCGGGAAGGCCGTGACGGGCGTAAAAGAGGCGGGCCCGCGCGATCAGATCCTCCCCCTGCTGAAAAAGGTCATACATCTGCCGGGCCTCATCCGACAGATGAAGGCGGGCGTTCGATTTCTCCTGGATCCAGCCGGCCAGGCCGCAGTGATCGGTATGCGTGTGGGTCAGGTAAACGTCGCGGATGTCCGCCGTGGAGAGGCCGATGCCGGCCAGGTCCGCCTCCAGCTTTTCCCCGGCGCCGGGCATGAGCATGCCCGCGTCAAATAGGGCCGCCTGCCCGTCTTCCACCAGCGCGTAGGCGTGGACGTGCCGCAGGCGAAACGGCATGGGCAGGGTGATTCTATAAAAGTTTTCAGAAATTTCCGTGATCATCGGGACAAGACGGTTTTAAATTTTTCCGGATCTCTAGCAAATAAAAGCCTGCGCAGCAATCAAAACTTCCATAAGATACGCGGCAACCATGGCGGTTACCGTGAGGGCGTGGGCTTTGATCATTGCCAGATTGGCCGGCGCCAGCGCCAGCGGATCATTCAGGTGACGGCGCAGGATGAAAAGAGACTTGAAGGCAAGAGGAAGGCTGGCGAGCCCCAGCAGCACAAAAGGAGATAAAACCCCGGCCGACGCCGAGAGGACCAGAATGCCGTAGGCGGACGCCAAACCGGCCCCGTACAGGACCGCGCCCGTTTTTCTTCCGAAGCGGGCGACGAGGTTCCATTTCCCGGCGCGGCGGTCCGCCTCGTAATCGGGAATCTCGTTGATGAGGATCATCGACGCCATCAGCAGCCCCGGCACGAGCGATGCGATCAGCGGTTCGAAAGACAGATTCCGCGCCTGAACAAAATACGCCCCCAGAACGATCACGGGGCCGAAATTGACGAGCAGGCCCAGTTCGCCGAATCCCCGGTAGCCGAAGCGGATGGGCGGCGCGGTGTAAAAAATGGAGCAGGCCATGCCAAAAATCCCGAGCGCCAGCACCGGCCACCCGCAAGCCCACGCCAGATAAATGCCGATCCCGGCCGTGGCCGCAAAAAAAAGCGCGGCCGCCGTCAGCATCCGGCTTTCTTTCAGCAATCCCTCCGGCAGGACGCCGCTGCCCCCGGTGAAAAAATTCTTTTCGCCGCCGGTCTGCAAATCAACCGTGTGCCGGTAATCCAGAACATCATCCACCAGATTGAGTCCGAAATGGTTGACGGTAACGCCGATCACGACCAGGGCAAAATGAAGACCGTTTGGAGGATGGCCCGCGGCCCACGCCATGACGCCGCCCAGCAGCGCCGGCAGAATGCTGGGCAGGACAAAATGGAGGCGCAGCGCCCGAAGCCAGACCCGGGCGGCGGACGGACCGGCCGCGCCCCGGCATCCCTTTCCATTCCAGCAATATTGTTTTTGAATTCTCATGAAGGGCCTTCATCACATCCGCACGGGCCGTACCGCAAGAGCGTCGGCTCTTATTCCTTATGGTTTTTGAGCAGTTCCAGAATTTTCTCGTGATACCGCCAGGCCAGAAACGAAACCACGGCGGCCGCGACGGCAATGACCGCCAGCATCGCATAATGCTCTTCGCGCGCCATGTTGCCGCTGACCGACAGCATCATCGTGCCGAAAAACCGGCCGATCGTGGAAAGGATGATAAAGGTCAGCGCCGGGATGCGGCTGACCCCCATGATGTAGCACAGATAATCCTTGGGAAAGCCGGGAATCAAAAACAGCAGGAAGGAAACCAGCAGACCCTTGTGCTCCATAAAATGATCAAATTTCTCAAAGACCTCTTTTTTGACTACTTTTTCTAAAAGCGGTTCACCGAAAAACCGGGCCAGCATGAAAGCCAGCCAGGAACCCAGCGTCAGCCCGATCGTGGAATAGATCGTTCCGAGCAGGGGACCGTACAGATAGCCGCCGATGAAACCGCTGATTTCTCCGGGAATGACGGCCACCACGACCTGCACAATCTGGAGCGCGATAAACGCCAGCTCATCGTAGCGGGAGGTTTGAATGAAGGAGATAAGTTTGTTTTTGTCTTTGAAAAAAAGATAAAGATCGAAGTGGATAAAAAGATAGCCGACCAGGGCAATCAGCGCGAGGAGCAAAAGAATCCGGAGGGCCAAATTTCTGTTCATGGAGGGTCTCAAATTTCCGATCTGCCGCACAATCGTTTTTACGGTTCATGAAATCAGGTTCTACGGTCATGGTGCGCCGGTCGGCGCCGGGGGATTTTTATAATATTAATATCGGTTTTCGTCAAACGGTTTCGGCTGCCTTCTCACGCACCGGCAGGAAAGGCGGATTGCTTCACCCAAAAGAGCCGCGCGCTTCAAAACAGTTGACTAAATGAAAGCGATGTGCAAGAAAAACGCTTTCTTGAAAAACATCTGCGTATTTTCCCGCGCACCGGACAAACCATCAGCAGGAGGGACAACATGTCAAAAACACCGCAAAAGCTGACTAGAAAAAAATCTGAAATTTATAAAAACGCGCCCATCGCCGGATTTGGCGAAAGAAAACCCGACTTCACGACCATGGGGAGAAAAATCAGCAATCCTCACCGGAAGTTCCGCGAAGTGGTCTGCGTGGAAGCCTGCCGGACGCCTTACGGACGGGCCGGCGGCGCCCTGAAAGATTTTTCGGCCATGGAGCTGGGCGCGCTGGCCATCCAGGAAGTCCTGCGCCGCACGGAAGGCAAGGTCAGGGGAGAGGATGTGGACTACATTTTCATGGGCCAGGTGGTTCCCGCAGGCTGCGGCCAGATTCCCGGCCGGCAGGCCACGATTCTGGCGGGTGTGCCGGAATCCGTTCCCTCCATCACCGTCAATAAAGTCTGCTCGTCGGGCATCAAAACGATCGACCTTGCCTTTCAAATGATTCTCTTGGGGCGCGCGGAAATCTGCATCGCGGGCGGCCAGGAAAGCATGAGCAACTGCCCCTTCGCCCTGCCCGACATGCGCTGGGGAATGCGCATGGGTCTGCCCAACGGCCGCGTGGTGGACACCATGGTGTACGACGGATTGTGGGACGCATTCTACAACCGCCACATGGCCATTCACGGCTCCGAAGTGGCAGATGAGTTCGGCTTCAGCAGGGAGGAGCAGGACGAGTGGGCGCTCAATTCCCAGCAAAACGCCGTCAAAGCGATTAATGATGGAAAACTGGACGACGAGATCTTTCCGGTGGAAGTTAAACAGGGCAAGAAAATCTTCATCATGGATAAAGACGAAGGACCGAGGCCGGAAACGACGCTGGAGGGCCTCGCCAAACTGCCCCCGGTTTTCGGTCATCTCAGCACCGTCACCGGCAAGCCGGGCTCGGTCACGGCCGGCAACGCCCCCGGCGTCAACGATGGCGGCGATGTCTGTCTGCTCATGAGCCGGGAAAAGGCCGATGAACTGGGGCTCAAGCCCATCTTCACCATCGTGGATTACGCGGAAGTGTCGCAGCCGACCAAGGACATAGCGACCGTGCCGGGGCTGGCCATCAAGAAAATTCTTGAACAAAATAATATGACGATTGACCAGATGGATGTGATCGAAATCAACGAAGCCTTTGCCGCGGTGGCGCTGGTGAGCTGCCGGTCCATTCTGGGCATGACGAAGGAAGAGATGTTCAAAAAGGTCAACATCAACGGCGGCGCGGTGGCTTACGGCCATCCCATCGGCGCAACCGGAGCGCGCATTGCCATGACGCTGGGCTACGAGCTGAAAAGGCGAGGCGGCGGATGGGGTGTCTGCGGCATCTGTTCTGGCCATGCGCAGGGCGATGCCATGCTGATCCGCGTCGATAAATAACCACGAAAGGAGAAACACGTCATGAAAAGAGGATGGAGAGGGATTGTTTTTCTGTTGATAGCGGCCGTATGCGCACCGTTGTTGTTTGCCGAAATTTCGTCCGCGGCGGGATCGGGAAGCGAGGAGAAAATTTTTCAAAGCGGCGCGATTCTGACGGCGGCCGAATCCAAGCGGCTGATCGGCAAGGCGGTGGCGCAGATGCCGATCGTCAGGAACGCGCTGGCCAACGGCATGGTCATTATCATCAAGGGAACGACCAACGCCTATGTGGCGGAAGAGATCACCGGAAAGAAGGCCGACCACGCGGCCTTTGTGACGGGAAGAATTGAGCCGGAAAAGGGAACCAAAAACCTGCCCGAGGCGAAAGCGGTCAACCACGTGATTCTGGAGAAAGGCAAGATCGTGGACATTTCCTTAGGCGAAGCGGCGAAGAAGCTGAAAGCGGGCGACGTGGTCATCAAGGGCGCCAATGCGCTCGACTACAGGAACAAGATGGCGGCGGTCAATATTCTGCACCCGGAAGGGGGAACGACGGGAATCACCATGCCCATGATCGTGGCGCGCAAGGTTCACCTCGTGATTCCGGTCGGCCTTGAGAAAGTGGTTGCAGGCGATGTGGTGGATCTGACACTAAAGATGCGGGAGCCGGTGCAACTGCTGCCTCCGCCGTCCGGCAAATCGACGAATCGGTTTCCCGGCCACCTGGTTCCCTCCCAGTGGCTCCTCACCGGCGAAATCGTCACGGAGTTGGAAGCCATTAACATCCTGACGGGAGCGACCGCCTTCCAGTGCAGCGCGGGCGGCGTCAGCGGCGCGGAAGGAGGCGTCTGGCTGGTCTTTCGGGGAAACAGGGATCAGGTAAAGAAAGCTCTGGAACTCACCGGCTCCATCCAGGGAGAGCGCCCTTACTCTGAATAGGTTCATGATAACTGAACTGACCGGCGCCCGCAAATGATGAAAGTTTTGCAGGCGCCGGTCAGCGGTTTTTGGGAAAAAGCCCCCCGGAAAAGTGCCGGCGCTCTGCCCGATCGTTCCAGGGGCTGCGGGAATCCGGCGGTAACGCCTCCGCGCGGGACGATACCGCTTAAAGAAAGTAACCATCCATGCTGTTCACCCTGTTCACCATTTTTGCCTCCTCGTTTGTTATCGCGCTTTCCGGCGCGCTGATGCCGGGGCCGCTTTTGACCGCGACGATCAGCGAAAGCTCCCGGCGGGGTTTTTGGGCCGGACCGCTTTTGATCGTCGGGCATGCCGTTCTGGAACTGGCGCTGGTGATTGCCCTTTTCCTGGGGTTGGCTCCGTTTTTTCAGATGCCGGCGGTTTTTGCGGCAAGCGCGCTGGCCGGCGCGGTGATTCTGATCTGGATGGCGGCGGGAATGCTGCGGTCTTTGCCCACCCTTCGGCTTTCATGGGAACCCCATCAAAGCAAAATGAATCATCCGGTGGTCAGCGGAATTCTGATGAGCGTTTCCAATCCCTACTGGATCATCTGGTGGGCAACAATCGGCATCGGGTATATTTTTTACGCCTGGCAGTATGGTTTTTGGGGAATTGCTTTTTTCTTTGCCGGTCACATTTCGGCGGATCTGGCCTGGTATTCTTTCATCGCCGGCGCGGTGGACCGGGGCAGGCGCCTGCTGACCGACCGGCTCTACCGCCGGCTGATCGGTCTTTGCGCCGTTTTCCTGATCGGTTTTGCCGGTTATTTCGCCTACGCGGGCCTCGTCAAACTCAAAGACCTTCTGTCATAACTGCGACCGGATCAAATCCAGAATCTCCCCGTTGGGAGGAATGTCCGCCATGGAGTGGCCATAGTGCACGAAGCGGACCTTTCCCGCGCGGTCGATCAGCATTTGCGCGGGCAGGCGGCCCAGCTTGAAGAGTTTCACTTCCTGGCCGTACAGTTTCAGAACGCGGTGCTCCGGATCGGGAAGGCCGACAAACGGCAGGTCATGTTTTTTCCAGTAGTCCCGAAACGTCTCGGGTGTTTCAGGGCCCGCAACAAGGATTTCCGTGTTGAGGGTCGCGAACGAATCGTAATCCCGGCGCAACTGCGCCATGTGCGCGCGGCAGAACGGTCACATAAAGCCGCGGTTGAAAACGACCAGAACGTTTTTTTGTCCGGCGTAATCGGACAGGGACACGCTTTTGCCGTTGAAATCGTTCATCGTAAAATCGGGCGCCTGGGTGTTCAGCTCCACTCTGGGCATCGTGCAATCCTCCCTTACGATTCGAAAAAATTTCCCTCCTGCCCTTCCGGCAGGATTTCAAACAAATCTTTAACGTCCCTTGGAATGGAACGCAGCGTTCCTTTTTGCGCGTCCACAAAAACCCATTCCGTTTCTCCGTGGGCCAGCAGCGCCCGGTCGTCCTTCCGGAAAATTTTATACCTGCGCAGCGATTGAACCCGGCGGAGGCTCGCCACCCATGTGCAGACCACCACCCGGTCGCCGGCGAACGCCGGTTTTAAGTACACGATTTTATGCGTGCGCACCACCCAGGTGGCGCCGGCGGCGTTTGTGGCGGCGGTGCAGCCGGACGCTTCGGAATGCCGCATGGCCGCGTCCTGCATCCAGCGCAGATATTCCACATTGTTGACGTGCCCGTTTTGATCTTCAGCTTCTTTGGGCACCAAAAGCTCATCATGAAAAATTGGACTCATAAGGGTCAGGTTTTCCTCACATCAACAGCCGGTCCTTTGTTATCCTTCTCCGCCTCAGGCCGGAACAAAATCGGATGACCGCACCTCCTTGAGCTTCAGGGCGTCCGTCGGGCAGACGACGGTGCAGACCCCGCACCCCAGGCACCGATCCGGATCGACGGCGGCAAAATCATCCTGCATGGAGAGAGCTTCGAAAAAGCACCGGTCGATGCACGTTTCGCATCCGCTGCAAAGATCGACATCGACAAAGGCCGCGAAACGGCTGGGCGCCACCCATTTTTTCGGTCCCTTCATAATTGCCCAGTTCAGGCAGCAGTCGTCGCAGCAGTTGCAGATGACGTGGCCCACCGTCTGGCGGTTGTCCACCACATGCACAAGACCTTCCTCGCGGCACTTTCTCAGGATTTCCACGGCTTCTTTGGGAGTTATGGCCCGGCCGGTGCCTCGTTCGATATTGTATTCGGCGGCGCGGTCCACCTGCATGCAGACTTCCAAAGGCTTTTCACAATTGCCGGAGATCACACGGCAGGAGCAATTGGTAACGGAAAGCGTTTTGGCGTTCTCGACAATCTTCACGGCGTCATCGTAGGCCAGAATTTTGGATTGCGGCTCGATACTTTCATTGACGGGAATCACCCGCATGATGGGCCCGGGGAGAAAATCCATGATCATCTGACCGTAACCGGGCCATTCCTTCCGCATGTACTCCTTCCAGAGGTCCAGCACCTGCCTGGAAATTCCAGGCGTCAGGCTGGTGGAATCATGCATCTGCGGAATGCTTTTCACGCGATAAAATTTCTTTTCGCCGCCCTTTGCCGCTTTAAAGATCAATCCCCGGTGAAACAGGGAATCCATCATCGCCGTGATGGCCTCCCCGGCCAATCCGGTCTTTTGCGCCAGTTCTTCCACGGTGGCGGGCGGTGAGGCCAGAAGCATCACCTTTGCTTCGTCGTCATTGACCAGCGCCTCAAATATTTTTGGAATCAACGGGGATTCGCCCGCCCCCACGGCTTCGGCCAGTTGTCTGCACAATCCCATGTCCGCCATGCGTCATTGCCTCCGTTTCCAGGAATTGGAGAAAGTATCGGGAAATAAATCTTTCCTGTCAAGAACAAACACCAGGGGGAAATCCTGGACACAAAAAAAGAAACCGGCCTGGAAGGATGAGCGTACGGCCGGCGCTTTGGGCAGATGCGGAAAATCAGGACCAGCGGGCTTGAGGCCGCTTTCGGCCCCGGACCTTGCCGCTGCGCGGATTTCTTCTCCGACTTTCCAGGACGGTTCGAAATTGCGGCAGACGGAAGGGCGGCGGTCATTCGCCTTCCCGGTACATGGACTCGATGACGTCCTTGTACTGCTCGGCGATGGATTTGCGCTTGACCTTCATGGTCGGGGTGACTTCTCCGTCTTCCGTGTAGAGCTTCTTGTCCAGCAGGCGGAACTTGCGGATGTTTTCCACGCGGGCGATCTGCTTATTGACCTTCTCCACCTCGTCCGAAATCAGCTTGATGACCTCTTCGGTCTTGGTCAGACTGGCAAACGTCGTGTACTGCACCTTGTGGTCCTGCGCGAATTTCACGACGTTTTCCTCGTCGATGACGATGAGCGCCGTGACATACTTGCGCCGGTCGCCGATGACCACCGCGTCCGTGATGTACGGAGAGAATTTCAGCAGGTTTTCAATGTACTGCGGCGCGATGTTTTTCCCGCCCGCCGTGATGATCAGGTCTTTTTTGCGGTCGGTGATCTTGAGATAGCCTTCCTGATCGATTTCCCCGACGTCGCCGGTGTGGAACCAGCCGCCCTCCAGCGCCGCGGCCGTGGCTTCGGGTTCCTTGAAGTATCCCTGGAAAATGCCCCCGTGCTGAACCAGAATCTCGCCGTCTTCGGCGATTTGCACCTTGGCGCCCGGCAGATTCCGCCCCACCGTCCCCAGCTTGAAGTTTTGCGCGTCGGAGATGTGCGTGATGCCCGTGGTCTCGGTCAGCCCGTAGCCTTCGCGGATGGGAATGCCGATGCTCTGGAAAAACTTCAGAATCTCGTGCGAGATGGGCGCCGCGCCGGAAAATCCGAGGCGGACGCGGTCAAAGCCGAGCCGCTCCTTGAGCTTCCAGAAAACGCAGAAATACGCAATCTGATAGCCGATGTACAGATACCAGGGCATGGGGGCTTTCGCCAGTTTAACGGTGTTGTACTTTGAGCCGATTTTGAAGGCGAGGTTGAAGACCGTTCGTTTCAGCCAGGTCGCGTCGGCCATCTTGAGCACGATGGCGGAGTGGTATTTTTCCCAGATGCGGGGAACGGCGTGAAAAAGCGTGGGCGACACGTCGCGCAGATCGTTCATCACCGTGTCCGTATTTTCCGTGAAGTTCACAATATGGCCCGCCCACATGTGCATCATCATATCAAAGATCTGTTCATAGACATGGTTGAGCGGCAGGAAGGAAATGGTCTCGTCCTTCGTTTCCATCCGGGTGATTTTTTCCGTCGCCTGCGCGATCCACAGATAATTCCGATGGCTGATCATCGCGCCCTTCGGGGGGCCGGTGGTGCCGGAGGTATAGATGATGGAGGCGGTTTCTTCGCCTTTCCCCTGCGCCGCGATTTTCTCGTACAGACCGGGATTCTCCCGGTCCGTCTTTTCTCCCAGCGCCATCAGATCGTCAAAACTCATCAACATGGGATCATCGAAATGTTTCAGGCCCTCCATATCCCAAACCACGCATTTTTTGAGATGCGGCGTTCGGGAGCGGAAAACCAGCGCCTTGTCGAACTGTTCCTCGTCCTCACAGAAGAAGACGACGGACTCGGAATGGCCGACGATATATTCACATTCCGCGGCCGGGTTGGTTGTGTAAACGCCGACGAAGATTCCTCCCAGCGACATGACGCCCATGGCCGAGAAAAGCCATTCGGGCTTGTTCTCGCCGACAATCGCCACATGGTCGCCTCGCCCGACGCCCAGGGCGTGCAGTCCCATGGCGACTTTTTTCACGTTTTCATAATACTGGGCCCAGGTAATGTCGTGCCAGATTCCGTAATCCTTCATGCGCATGGCAATCCGGTCCGGCTGCTCCTGCACCATAAACTTGAGGCCCTGCGGCAGGGTTTGAATCTCCTCTTTTTTCATAGTTTCTTCCTTAGCGGAAACGCACTTTCCGGCGGTAACGTTTGTAGCCTTTCACGGAGGTCTCCGTGGCAATGCCCAGATAAAACTCCTTCACGTCGTCATCCTCGCGCAGCACTTCCGGTTTGTCGGCCCGAACGATCCGGCCGTTTTCCATCAGAAAAGCGTAATGCGAATATTTCAGCGCCATGTTCACGTTCTGCTCGACCAGCAGGATGGTCACGCCCTGCTTGTTGATGCGCTGGATGATGTTGAAAATTTCCTTGGTCAACAGAGGCGACAGGCCCAGCGACGGCTCGTCGAGCATCAGCAGCTTGGGACGGCTCATCAGCGCGCGGCCGATCGCCAGCATCTGCTGTTCCCCGCCGCTCAGATGACCGGCCTGCTGGTTCCTGCGCTCGCTCAAAATGGGAAACTGCTTGAAAATGCCTTCAATGTCTTCTTGAATTCCCTTGCGGTCGCGGCGCGTGTAAGCGCCCATCTGAATGTTTTCCATGACCGTCAGCTCGGGAAAGACCTCGCGGCCCTCCGGCACGTAGCTGATGCCCAGGCGGACGATTTCCTCCGTGTCCATGCGGTCGATGCGCTTGCCCAGAAACTCAATCGTGCCTTTTTCCGGCTGGTCGTCGTCGTCCAGAATCCGCATGATCGTCTTGAGCGTCGTGGTTTTGCCCGCGCCGTTGCTGCCCAGAAGCGCCACAATCTGACCCTCCTGAATTTCAAAGGAGATGCCGTGCAGCGCCCGGATCAGATCGTACCAGGTTTCAATATTTTTGACCGAGAGCATTAGTCCTCCTCTCCCAGATAGGCGGCAATCACGTCCGGGTGCTTCTGCACGTCCGCGGGCACTCCCTCGATAATTTTCACGCCCTGGTTGATGGCCAGAATTCTGTCGGAAATGCCCATCACCATGTTCATGTCATGCTCGATGAGCAGAATCGTCACCCGGTAGTCTTCCTGGATGTCCTTGATCCAGATGCGCAAATCGTCCTTCTCTTCCGTGTTCATGCCGGCGGACGGTTCATCCAGCAGCAGCACCTTGGGCTCCAGCGCCAGCGCCCGTCCCAGCTCCACCAGTTTGCGCTTGCCGTAAGGCAGGTTGGACACAAACTGGTCGCGCAGGGACTGCAGATCCAGAAAATCCACGATGTGTTCGATAAGTTCTCGATGCCGGATTTCTTCCCTCGCGCTCGCCGAATGTCTCCCCCACATGAAAGCGCCGCTGAGAATCCCCGTTTTCATGTGGATGTGCCGCCCCAGCATCAGGTTGTCCATGACGGTGGCGTTGCCGAACAGCTGGATGTTCTGAAATGTCCGCGCCACGCCCTTGCGGGCGATCGTATCCGGACGCAGGCCGACCAGATTCTCGCCTTCCAGAAAGACCTCGCCGGCATTGGGCTTGTAAATGCCGCTGATCATATTGAAGATCGTGGTTTTGCCGCTGCCGTTCGGTCCGATAATCGAAAAGATTTTGTTGTGCTCGACTTCAAAACTGACATCATTGACTGCCTTGATGCCGCCGAAAGCGATGCTCAGGTGTTCCACTTTAAAGTGCGCCATAGCCTTTAACCCGTGACCGTCTCAACCGGTGGTTATCGTCGCGGGAGAGGCGGCGCAAACCGCCTCTCCCGGGCGTCTTGAATTATTTCTTCTTCCAGGTCGCCAACTCGTTGGCGGTCCAGTTCTGCAACAAAATGTAGGAAGAATTGGGGCCGCACTTCTGAATCATAATGGCGTCCGTTCCCTGATGCACCGCGGGCGTCCAGGTCACCGGAGGGCCGATTCCCTGAAAGTTTTTCATCGAGTTGAGCTGCTTCAGCACCGCCTCCGTGCTGAGGTTCCGGCCGGTTCTTTTGAGGGCTTCAACCAGCGGTTCCGCAAAGAGAATGCCCGCCATGTAGAAAGTGCCCCAGCGTTCTTCCGGGGCATACTTTTTGGCGGCTTCCCGGTATTTTTTCAGAAGCGGCGTATTGGCATCGGGAGGCTCGGCAAACGCTCCGGTGATCACCCCTTCCCAGAGTCCGCCGGTGATCTTGTTCATCAGCGCATAGTCGGAAAGCGTATTGGAAGACATCCACTGCGGCTTGAAGCCGACGGTTGCGGCCGTCTTGAGCGCGATCACGGCGGAGGTGGGATTGACCCACATGATGACCACATCGGCCCCGGATTTTTTCAGGCGCAGGATCTGAGAGGACAGATCTTTTTCGCCCGGTTCCGTGGAAACCTCTTCCACCAGCTGCATCTTGAGGGCTTTCATTCTGTCTTTGCATCCATCCAGACCGCTTTTGCCGTAGGCGTCATTCTGATAGAAAAAGGCGATTTTTTTGGCTTTCAGTTTCTCCGCCGCATATTTGGTCAGAATGCTGGCCTCGTCATCGTACAGGGGGTAAATCCCGAAAAGATAGGGCTGCACGGGGAAAACATACTCATTGATGGCCGTGGCCGGACCGACCCAGATCACGTTGTTGGCCGCCAGGTAATCCTTGACCGCCATGCCGGCCGCCGCGCTCACCCCGCCGACAAAGGCAAAAATTCCCTCCCGTTCGACCAGCTCTTTGACCACGGCCTTGGTCTGAGCGGGATTATACTGATCGTCACGGATGAAGTACTTGATCTTGCGTCCATGAATGCCTCCTTCGTCGTTGATAATTTTAAACAGAATGTCGCTGCCCCGGGCAACCGAACCCCAGGGCGCGGCAGGTCCCGTTTGAGGCCCCCACTGCGCAATCCGGATTTCCTTGTCGTCAAATCCCGGTTTGCCCGCGCCGGCCGCAAACGGAATCATCAGGACCGCGCATAAAATCATGACTGCAATCAGTGCCCTTTTCATAATCCCTCCTTTTGTTCATCGTATGGTGTGTTGATTGTGCTCTTCCCTTCAAACCCTTTTGGTTTCATCCCTTGTACCAGCTTCCTTTTTCCTTCAGAAAAGTGAAGCTGTAATTAAAAACATTATTCCTGCCCGAATTGACAAAGGTCATTTCCACTTCCACCTGAACAAATTTATCCACATCAGGATAGGCGCTGCGATTGTCGTTATCCCGCAGGCGATAGATGTCGACAATCTTATAGGCATCGATCTTCACGGGCGGGTAACCGGCTACATCCTTTAAAAACGAATCGTAGGTGTGCGCCTGCCGGTAAGCGGACGAAGGGGCCAATAACGCGTATGCCTGTTTCAGATTCCCTTCTTTTTCCGCCTTGAAGTACAGATGAGCGGTCCTTTCAATCGCTCCTTTTTCCAACAGCAGCTGCACACGGTTGCGGGGAGCATCCCAGATCAGCAGCCCGGCGATCAGCGCCGCCGCGCAGGCGCAAAGGATGATGGATATTTTTTTCCCGCTCATGAAAAGCTCCCGGATGCTTCAGCCGATCCCGGTCGATGGCGGGCGGCCTGCAAAACACGCTAGACTTTTTTCACATAATGCTTGGCGAACAGCCCGCTGGGCCGAACGGTAATAATCAGAATAATGACCACAAAGGCGACAATCGGCTTCCACTCCGGCCAGACATAACCAAAAAAGTTCTCGATGATGCCCAGGATCAGGCCGCCGATGACAACGCCCGGAATGCTGGTGAGCCCTCCCAGAACAGCCGCGGCGAAGGCGCGCATGAAGGGCTCCATCATGAAATTGGGGTCCAGCACGGAACGGGCCGCGAAAAACATGGCCGCCAGCGCGCCGATGAGAGAGCTCATGCCCCAGGTGATGGAGAATACCCTTTCCACCTTGATGCCCATGATCTTGGCGGCGTTTTCATTCTGCTGCGTCGCCCGCATGGCAATGCCCAGTTTGGAATAACGGAAAAACAAAAACAGCAGCACCATGACCACCGCCGTCAGCACGAAAACACCGATGGTCCATTCGTTCAGGGCGAAACCCGGAAAAATTTCGACATTCTTGTGAACGGAAAGAAGAAACGGAAAGTCCTTCTGCTCCGCGCCCCATTTCCAGCCGGCCAACCCCATCAGCAGCATCTCCGCGCCGAGGGTCAGAATCAGCAGGCCCAGAACGGTCGGTTCCTTGGCGGGCCGCAAAAAACAGATTTCGATGGCCATGCCCAGCAGGACGGCAAACAAAAGGGTTGCGGGAAAAGCAAGGTAGAAAGGCCAGCCGTAAGCGGTCATGATATGGTAGGCGACAAACGTGGCCATCATGCCCATTTCACCCTGCGCGAAGTTCACCACATCCGACGTCTTGTAGATAATGGCGACGGCGACGCCGAAAAGACCGTAGCAGGCTCCAATGGCCAGACCTTCAATCAGCAGCATCTCAAACATGCCAAGACTCCCTTTTGGCCTTTTAAAACGGCCAGGTCTTCCAATATTTTTTAATCCGGATCCAGATGCCGAACATTCCCAGCGGCTCAAAAATCACAATGGCGATCATGATGAGCCCCAAAGCGATGCCGGAGAAGTTGGCCAGTCCAATCACGGTAAACCACTGCTTGGAGATGGCCACCAAGGCCCCGCCGATATAGGGCAGGTTTTCCACGTTTTTCAAAAGGTCGTACTGCAGATACGTAATCAGGACGGCGCCCATGATCGCCCCCAGTACGGAACCCAGACCGCCGACCACCACCATCACCAGGAAGATAATGGACAGAATCATATTAAAGGAAAAGGGATCGAAGAAGCTGACGACAAATCCGTAAAGGCCTCCCGCGATGCCGGCGTAAAAAGCGCTGACGGCAAAGGACATGGTTTTGAAAATCGTCAGGTTCACGCCCATGACCTCGGCAGCGATGTCGTCGTCGCGAATGGACATGAAGGCGCGCCCCACCCTTGTCTTCATAAGATTGCGCGCCCCGATGACGAGCAGGATCGCGATCACCAGGATGAGGTAGTAGATCTGCACGTCTCCCTTGAGCACCAGGCTCCAGGAGGAACCGGGAATTCCGAGGTCAAGAGGCGGCGCGGTGATGCCCATTCTGCCGCCGAAAACTTCCCATCGACCGATGATATGCATGATGGTAAGGCCGAAGCCCAGTGTGGCAATCGCCAGATAGGGCCCTTCGAGCCGCAGCGCCGGAAGACCGATGATAAAGCCCAGAAAAGCCGCGATCAGAGCAGCTATTATGATGGCGGGCAAAAAAGGAACATGCAAATGCATCATAATGATCGATGTGCCGTAGGCGCCCACCGCGAAAAAACCGGCATGTCCCAGGGATATCTGGCCGGTGTAACCCACCAGAATATTCAGGCCCACCGCAAGGATGACGTTCACCAGGATAATGTTGATCAGATAGATGTTGTATGAAGGCATGTAGAGAGGCAGCGTAAAGAGGAAAAGCAGGAAAAGGATCGTCCAGACCAGGACGGTGCCGCTCTTGAAAAGCTCGATGTCTTCATAGTAATCGCGCTTCATGTCCATAGGATCACCACGCCACTACTGTAGCCAACTAGAGGGTTAGATGCATCTGCTTCATTTGACGTAAACCGGTGGCGAATCATATAGAAACGAAATTTGTCTGTCAAGAAAATTTCATGATCAAAGAGAATTATTCTAGAAACAAAAGAAAATTTAAGGCGATACCCGGCGGGACCGGAACAAGGCCCGTGTTTTTTTCTTTCCGGTGTGCTAGGATCAGACGGCATTTTGATCAGGACGGACGGCATGAAAGACATCTTCTTGCACCCGCCCGGCAGGAGGAAAAACCGTTAATCACCGGTGGTCAAAGCGCGAGCATTTTGGAAAACGCGGAGGAACCATGAAATATATCGATCACGGAAAAGGCGGGCCCGCCTCCTGCATGACCCTGCAGGATGGACCCGTGCCGCAGATCAAAGCCGGCGAAGTGCTGATTGAAGTCGACTTCGCGGGTGTTAACCGTCCGGATATCTACCAACGCATGGGGGCGTATCCACCGCCGCCCGACGCGTCGCCTGTGCTGGGCCTCGAAGTCTCGGGCCGAATCGCCGCCGTCGCGGACGATGTGGCCACATGGACGATCGGAGATTCGGTTTGCGCGCTTGTGCCCGGCGGCGGATATGCCGAATACTGCGCCGCGCCCGCTCTGCATTGCCTGCCGGTTCCACGGGGGCTTTCCCTGGCACAAGCGTCTGCGCTTCCGGAAAACTATTTCACCGTCTGGTCGAATGTCTTCGACCGCGGCGCGCTCACGCCCGGTGAAAATTTTCTGGTTCACGGCGGCGCGGGAGGCATCGGCTATACCGCCATTCAACTGGCCAAAGCCTTCGGCGCCTACGTCTTTACAACCGTGGCCGGCCCCGATCAAATCGAGGCGGTGAAAAAACTGGGGGCGGATGTTGCGCTGGATTACGCGACACAGGACTGGGCCCGGGAAATCGAAAATCTGGTCGGCAGGCGGGGCATCGACTGCATCCTGGATTTCGTGGGCGGCGCCTACATTCAAAAGAATCTAAAGCTGCTGGCCAGAAACGGCCGGCTGGTACAGATTGCTTTCATGCAAGGCGCGAAAGTGGAGCTGGACTGCCTGCCGATTTTGACCCAAAACCTGACCTTCACCGGCTCGATGCTCCGTCCCCGCTCCCTCGAGGAAAAGGCCTCTATCGCCCGGGCCCTTTACAAAAACGTCTGGCCGCTCTTTGACGCGGGAAAGCTGCAGGTTTTGATCTCCGCCGTCTTTGAGCTTGCAGAAGCCGCGCAAGCCCACACGTTGATGGAATCGGCCGCTCATGTCGGCAAGATCGTCCTGAAAGTTCGCTGAACAAGGCTGCCGGCAACCATTTTGCGGCCTTTACACCAACCTTTTTTTCAGGTAATTGGGAATCGAGGCCCCGTATCAAAATTCTCTTCTTCGATCAGAGGGTGGCAACCAATGAAAACAACCTCCCCGAAAACAAAAGCCTCAAGAAAACCGGCTGCTCCAGCCGGCAAAACCAAACCCACAGGGAAAGCACCCCGCAAACCTTCCCCGACGACGGACCTGTCTCAGCTGGCCGATGCCCTGATCGCCAATTCCGGAAACGGAATCTATATCGTCCAGGAGGGCAAATTTGTCTATGTCAGTCCGCTGTACCAGCAGCTGACCGGATACGCTGAAAGCGAACTGATCGGCGCGCCTTCCCTGGATCATGTTCATCCCGACGACCGGGAGCGGGTCCGCCAGGAAGCGATTCATTGTTTAAAAGCGCCGCGCCGCGAACCCTACGAATACCGGTTCATCACCAAGCAAAAGGAAATCCTGTGGGTTCTGGAAAACATCACGTCAATCCTGTTCCGCGGCAGGCGCGCCGCGCTGGGAAACTTCATGGACATCACCGGGCGCAAGCGCGCGGAAGAGGCCCTTCGGCACAACGAAGAAAAATACCGCTTGATGATTGAAACCATCCAGGACGGTTATTTCGAGGTCGATCTGAACGGCAAATACACTTTTGTCAATGATGTGATCTGCCGGCAGCTGCAATACTCCCGCGAAGAATTGATCGGATCGGACAACCGCAAGCATCAAAACGAAGCAAACGCCAAAAAAACTTACCAGGCGTTTTTGGACGCTTACTCGACGGGCAAGCCCGTCCCGGCGCTGGAATTGGAAGTGATCCGCAAAGACGGCTCGACGCAAATTGTAGAAGTGTCGATATCTCTCATCCGGGACACCGAAGGACAACCCATCGGGTTTCGCGGCATCTCCCGGGATATTACGGAGCGCAAGCAGGCCGCGCAGGCCGTTCGGGAAAGCGAGGCTCTGCAGCGCCGCCTGATGGAAGCGCTTCCGATCGGCTTGATTGTCGTCGATCCCGAAACGCGCGTCATCGATCATGCCAACGCAACCGCCGCCGTCATGTTCGGCGCCACGGTGGATCAAATCGTCGGACACCGGTGCCATACTTTTCTGTGCCCGGCCCAGGAAGGCGCCTGTCCCGTCTGCGATCTCGGCAAAGACGTCGACAATTCCGAAAGATGGATGGTCTGCGCGGACGGCCGCCATCGTCCGGTTCTGAAAACCGTCAAGAAAATAAAAATTCACGGCTCGGAAAAGCTGCTGGAATGCTTTGTGGACATCACCGAGCGCAAGAAAATAGAAACGGCCCTGCAGGCCAGCGAAGATCGCTTCCGAAGCATGGTGGAATCTCTTCCCGACCCCTATTCAGAAATCAATCTGGAAGGGGCCATCACGTTTGTCAACGAGGCCTTTGTGCATGAAACGGGATACAGCCGCGACGAACTGATGGGGAAAAAATTCAACATGCTCCTGGACGAAAGCAATGCCCGGCTGGCCAAACGGAAATACGGCGAAATCTACAAAACGGGACGTGGCGTAAAAAATCTCGAATTGGCATGGATCTCCAAAAGCGGCCGCGTCGTGCTGGCTGAAGTGTCCGTCAGTCCCATCCGCCGGGCCGACGGAACCATGACCGGCTTCCAATCCGTTTACCGCGACATCACCGAGCGCCGGCAAATGGAAATCGCGCTTTCCCGGGCCAAGGAGGAGGCGGAAGTGGCCAGCAACGCGAAGTCCGAATTCCTGGCCAGCATGAGCCACGAAATCCGAACCCCCTTGAACGCCATCCTGGGAATGGCGGACCTCCTGACGGAGACGCCTCTGAACAAAGAACAGCAGAAATTCGTGCAGATTTTCCGGGAGGCCGGGGAAAACCTTCTGAACATTATCAACGACATTCTCGATATTTCCAAGGTGGAGGCCGGGCATATCCATCTGGAGCACATTCCGTTCGACCTTGGAAAGCTGGTGGAGCAGACCGGGGACATTATGTCCGTCCGGGCCCATAAAAAAGAGTTGGAGCTGGCCTGCCGGGTCGCGCCGGGAGTGCCGACCAAACTGATGGGCGATCCCACGCGCCTGCGCCAGGTGCTCATCAACTTCATCGGCAACGCCGTCAAGTTCACCGAATCGGGAGAAGTCATGCTGGACGTGAAATTGACCGGTCCGTCCGCCGTCCACACGGAACAAAATACCGTGGACCTGACATTTTCCGTGAAGGATACGGGCATCGGGATTCCAGCGGATAAAATCCACAACATCTTTGAGCGGTTTACGCAGGCCGATTCTTCCACCACTCGCAAATACGGCGGAACGGGGCTGGGCCTGACCATTTCCAAATCCATCGTAGATCTGATGGGCGGAACGATTTCAGTGGAAAGCAAAGAGGGAAGGGGGAGCATTTTTTCCTTTACCGCGCCTTTTGCGATGCAGACGGAGATGACGCCCGCGGAAGACGCCTGCGCGCCGGTCGATTTGACGGGGCGCCGCGCCCTCGTAATCGATGACAACGCCAACAATCGTCTGATTCTCCGGGAGATGCTGACGCAATGGGAAATCGTCGTCTCTTCCGCGAACAGCGGGCCGGCCGGCCTGACCGCGCTTCGGGAAGCGCAGGAAGCCGGCAAGCCGTATGATTTTGTCATCCTCGATTATCAGATGCCCGGAATGGACGGACTGATGACGGCGGTGGAAATCCGCAAGGAGCCGAAGTGGTCGTCGCTGGCCATCATCATGCTATCCTCCGGCTATCCGCAGGAGGACATCGCGGCGGCGAAAAAAGTGGGCATCGAGCGGTTTCTCTATAAACCCGTCAAGCGCAATGATCTGCAGGAAGCCATCTGCGGAGAGCTGGGAAAGAAAGAGGCGGCGCAGCCACAAGCCGAAACAGCGCCTGCTGCTTCGGGTGCGCAAAACCCCTTGAGCATTCTTCTCGTGGAAGACAACGAAGACAACCGGCTCCTGATTTCGACCTACCTGAAAAATACGCCGCACCGGCTTCAGATGGCCGAAAACGGCGCCATCGCCGTCGAAGCCTTCAAGTCCGCGAAATATGACATTGTTTTGATGGATATGCAAATGCCCGTGATGGACGGCTATGCGGCCACCCGCGAGATCCGGAAATGGGAAAAATCCCAGGGAAAGACAGCCGTTCCCATTATTGCCTTAACCGCGTACGCGCTGAAAGAGGACGAAAAGAAAAGTCTCGACGCGGGATGCACCGGACATATGACCAAGCCGATCAAAAAGGTAAAGCTGCTGGAAGCGCTGGCGGAATATGCCGCCGCTGAAACGGGTGCCGCGAGCAAAGCGTCTTGACGGCTGAACGCAAAATAAAATCTGTTGGAACAAAAAAAAGGGGCGGGTGAACACCCGTCCCTTTTTCGTGTTCCTTCCGCTGGAAAGTTTACTTCGCTGCGGGAGCGGCCGGTGCCGCGGGGGCGGCTTCTTCAGCCTTCTTTTCGGCCTTCTTTGCTTTTTTTGCTTTTTTTGCTTTCTTTGCAGGCTTCTTCACATCAGCCTTCTTGTCGGCATCCGGAGTCGCCTTGTCGGCGGCTACCGCTTTGTCGGCGGGGGCGGCTGCGGGGGCGGCCTTGTCGGCGGCTACCGCGGTCATGCTCAATGCAAACACAAACGCAACAACTAAAAGTACCAAACGCTTCATCTGAAATTCCTCCTTGTAATCTTTTTAGTAAGCCCTTTTTCAGAGCCTCTTTGTTGCCCGCGATACAGCAACGAACATGCCATTTTAAGAAAAAAGGCGCGACGGCTATCGGGGCGAAATAATGGAAGGTTTTTTCCAGGCACCAAAATCCTTTTTCCTGGCGGAGGCGAAAAGGGGCATATCTCCCCACCAGGTGGAGAATAATGCATCACCGGCGGCCACGGCAAAAGGCGGAAACCCATCCTTCCGGAACAACGGTTTCCAGCGCCCGCCGCAAAAAGGCAGTTGAAAAATTCAGACAATCACCATAGAGAGGGAGAAAACCGTCGCGACGGTTCCCTGCGAATACTGAAGAAAAAGGATTGTATGATTTCAAAACGAGCATCCGGGTTCACGCCTTTTATCGTCATGGATATCATGGCCAAAGCCGAAGAGATGGAACGAAAAGGCGAACACATCATCCACATGGAAGTGGGCGAGCCGGATTTTCCGACGCCGAAAGCAGTCATCGACGCGGCCATCGTTGCGCTCAAAAACAACAAAACCCGTTACACGCACGCTTTGGGGCTTCTTGAACTGCGGCAGGCGATCTGCGATTTCTATCTGCGGGAGTACGGCGTATCCATTTCGCCCGACCAGGTCCTCATCTCCACCGGAACATCGCCGGTCCTGCTGTTTGCCATGCTCGCGCTGCTGGATCACGGCGATGAAGTCATTGTTTCCAACCCGCGCTACCCCTGCTATCAGAATTTCATTCTGGCGGCGGGCGGCAGGCTCAGGGAAATTCAAACCTACCCGGAAGAAGGATTTCAATACCGGCATCAGGACATCGCCAAAAAACTCTCCCGTCGGACGAAAGGCATCATGATCAATTCTCCGTGCAATCCGACCGGCATTGTCATGAGCAGGGAACAGCTGCAGGACATCGCCCGGTTTGACGCGCCGTATATTATTTCCGATGAAATTTACCACGGGCTCGTCTATCGGGACCGGGCGCACTCCATTCTGGAGTTTACCGACCGGGCTTTTGTCATCAACGGCTTTTCCAAGCTCTACGCGATGACCGGCTGGCGTCTGGGCTACCTGATCTTTCCCAAAAAATTCAGCGCGGTCATGCAGCGCATTCATCAGAATTTCATGATTTCGGCGGGCGGCTTCATTCAGTGGGCGGGAATCGCGGCGCTTGCAAAGACAAAGACGGCCGTCCGGACCATGATCCGGACCTACGACGAACGACGCCGCTACATGCTGGCGCGTCTGACGGATATGGGTTTTGTGATCCATGTTGAACCCACCGGCGCGTTTTACGTGTTTGCCGACGGGCGCAGATTTTTTACCGACTCTTATCAGGAGGCTTTCCGGATCACGGAAAAGGCAAAAGTCGGCGTGACGCCCGGCATCGATTTCGGCAGCGGGGGCGAGGGTTTTCTGCGCTTCTCCTACGCCACGTCTCTGGAAAATATCAGGAAAGGACTGGACCGTCTGGAGCGCTTTCTCAAAAAGAAAAAGTAGAACTGCGGATAGACAAATCCGTTCTTTTAGCGTATGAAATCGCAACGAATGCAACCATCATCCCCAAGGAGGATAGAAAAAGATATGACCTACAAGCACATTGACCTGAAAATCGAAAATTATGTGGCCACGGTTACCATGGCGCGTGTCGAAGCGCTCAATGCTCTGAATCTGGAATTTGCCTCGGAAATCGCCTCGGTCTTCCGTGAACTGGGCGCCAATGACGACGTTCGGGCGATCATCTTCTGCAGCAAGGCGCGCATTTTCTGCGCCGGGCTGGATTTAAAGGAAGCGGCCGCCGGCGCAAGCAACCAGGCCAAGGTTGTCCTGGACGTAATTCGAAAATCTCAGCCTTTGTTTGATTGCTGTAATTTTATTGAAGAATGTCCCAAACCGGTCATTGCCGCCGTTCACGGAAAATGCATCGGGGGCGGACTGGATATGATTTCCGCCTGCGACATCCGCCTGGCTACACAAGACGCGGTCTTCTGCCTCAAAGAAGCCGCGATCGGCCTGGTCGCGGACATGGGCGTGCTGCAGAGACTGCCGAAAATCGTCGGTCAGGGCTTTGCCCGCGAAATGGCTTACACCGCGGCCAACTACACGGCGCGGGACGTCGAGAAAAAAGGGTTATTGAACGGCATTTATCCGGATCAGGAAAGCCTGATGGCCGCCGCAAAGAAACTGGCCGCGCAGATTGCAGCCAACGCACCGCTGGGCATCCAATACACCAAAGAAGTCCTGAACTTCAGCCGTTATGTGAATGTTTACGAAGGCATGGCGCTGGCGGTCCAGAAAAATGCCATCCTGCTCATGTCGGACGACTTGAAAGAAGCGGTGATTTCCTTCCTGGAAAAACGCCCGGCCGACTTCAAGGGTAAATGATTGCTTGTCCATTCGGTCCCGCGGGGTCGATCTTTCAATGGACCGGCCCTGCAGGTCGCGCGCTTTCCCGTTGAAAAGACATTCTGCCGAACCGGTTCCATCGTTTTGGCAAAACGACCGCCGGGCACACTGAAAAATTTCCGTAAGGCATATCCGTTATGAAAGCCTACGAACAAATCGGACGCCGGCTCCAGCAGGCCCGTGAGGAAGCAGGAATGAGCCAGGAGGAATTGGCCAATGTCCTGGGTTATACGCAATCCTCCCTATCCAATTACGAACTGGGCAAAAGGCGCCTGTATTTCACGGATCTTCAGCGGATCGGTCAGATCCTGGGAAAACCCATTACGTATTTTCTGGATGACCCAAACGAAGAAACCGTGGAACTCTCCGATCCGGGAACGATCCTGCGGGGACCTTATCTGAAGGACATTCTCCACGCATCCCGTGATTTGAAACCCGCACAGCGCAAAGCTGTTCTGGACTACATCCTTTGGCAAAAAAGCAAGATGGGAGGCGACAAATGATTTCCCTGGAACCGTCAGAGAAGCAGATAGCCCTGCAAGAACATTTTCGACGCCTGGCCGTCAAACGCCTGCGGCCGCGATCCATCCTCATCGATGCCGCCAAACCGGCCGGTGTTGATCCGGATTATAGGGCTCTGATCGCCGAGGAAAACCTCAATGCCTTTCTGATTCCGGAAGAATACGGGGGAAAATCTCTGGACTGGATGAGTCTGGCCATTCTTTTTGAGGAGCTGGGCGCGGGATGCGCCGGTTTCGCCGCCGTCTATGCCCAGACCTTTCACAGCATCGCCGCCCTGCTCATCGGCGGTTCCGAAGAACAAAAAAAACGTTTTTTCCCGCTCCTGCTGCCGCCGGGAGGCCACATGGCCAGCTTCTGCGTCACGGAAGAAAAGAGCGGCTCCAACACCTCGTCCTTCTCTACAGTCTTCAGCCGAAAGGGAAGATCCTTCCTTCTGAACGGCGCTAAAGAGCCCATCATCAATGCAGGACAGAGCCGCTTTTATGTGGTGTGGGCCAATGAAGAAGGCGCGAGAAACCGCGCCGGAATCAGCGCGTTTCTGATCCCCGCCGGGACCGAAGGCCTCGATTTCGGACCCTACCACGACAAACCCGGTTTCCGCGCGGCGCCGACCGCCGCCGTCCACTTCAGAAACGTTCGAATTCCTGAAGGAAACATGATCGGCCCCGCAGGAAGCGGATACCTTCTTCTCATGCAGATTCTGGATTGGGGACGCGCTCTCGGCGCCGCCATTGCCGTTGGTCTTGCCCGCACGGCCATAGAAGAAGCCGTTCGTTTCGCCAAGCAGCGCGTCATTCTGAAAAGGCCTATCATCCGGAATCAGAGCATCGCCTTTATGCTGGCCGACCTCGTCACGGAATTGGAGGCGGCACGCGCCCTTGTCTGGCGGGCCTGCCGGCTCATTGATTTAGGAAAAGATCATACCGTTGCTTCCTCGATGGCGAAACTCTATGCCGGCGAACTGGCGGTGCGCGCCGCCACGGAAGGCCTGTTGATTCTCGGTCAGAGCGGCTTCAAACGACCCTCCCTGATGGACAAACTGCATCGGGACGCCCAGGCCTTCCGGATCGCCGAAGGAACCAGCCATGTCCAGAAACTCATTATTTCCGGACAGTTGTAGTTGCAAAGACAGTGGCGTAAATAATCCTTGATAAAATGACATCCTGTGGTATTTAGGGATCGCAAACCGTTGTGAAAAAATGGATGACGCCCCTGTGGCGATCTTTTTTTGCTCTCTATCATAACAATACGTCATAATTTATTATGACAGCATCATGGCGGCAAGGAAGCGGATGAAGTTCGTCCGGAACAAGGCTAAATGCCTGCCCTTTTTGATCCCGATCAAAGAGGGTTTGACCAGTGAAACCATTTCAGGAGGATCGTTATGAATCTGGTTGAATTGTTGGACAGTACGGCAAGAAAAAATCCGAACCGTGATTGTATCCGCTACATGGGAAAGGGTTACACCTATGCTTCCATTCTCAATGCGGCGGAGAAGGCGGCTGGATTATTTCAGCAATGGGGATTGAAAAAAGACGACAAAGTCGCCATCATGAGTCTCAATACGCCAAGTTTTGTCATCGCCTTCTATGGCGTTCTCAAGGCGGGCGGCGTTGTCGTCCCCGTCAACCACAAGCTGATGAGTCCGGAAGTTCAGTACATTCTGCAGCACAGTGAGGCGAAAATCTTTCTTTTCGACGGCGCCCTGGCCGCCGTGGCCTCAAAACTCACGGGAGGGTCGGTTCGCTGTCTTTCCCTGGACAGTCCCGCGGAAGGATTTGACCAATTCGATCCCCTTCTGGCCAATGCCCCTTCCTTTCATGCCGTCCCGATTTCCGAAAATGATTTTGCGGAAATTCTGTACACGTCGGGAACGACCGGAAAACCGAAGGGTTGCCTCCATACCCATCGCAGCGTCATCATGAGCGGCATCACCGGCGCGCTGACGATGAAATTCGACGAGGACGACCGGCTGCTGATGGCGATGCCCATCTGGCATTCCTCGCCGCTGAACAACTGGTTCATGGCGGCCCAGTATGTGGGTTGCACAACCGTGATGATCCGGGAATATCATCCCCTTCATTTTCTGCAGGCCATTCAGAACGAGAAATGCACGATTTATTTCGGCGCTCCGATCTCCTATGTCATGCCCGTTCAGATGATCCCCAATTTCGACACGTTTGATCTTTCCTCCATGCGGGCCTGGATCTATGGCGGCGGCCCCATCGCCGCGGATACCGTCGGAATGCTGATGTCAAAGTACAAGTCCAGTCTCTTCTACCAGGTTTACGGCATGACGGAATCGGGACCGACCGGCACGACGCTTCTGCCGAAAGATCAGGTGCGCAAAGCCGGCTCCATCGGCCACGGCGGACTTCCCGGATGCGACGTGATGGTCATGAAATCGGACACGGAGGCTGCAAAGCCCGGTGAAACCGGCGAAATCTGGCTGAAGGCCGACAGCATGATGAAAGGGTATTTCAAAAATCCCGAGGCCACGGCGGAAGCGTTTAGCGGCCCCTGGTACAGAACCGGCGATGTGGCCCGTCTGGATGAGGACGGTTACCTCTTTATCGTTGACCGGACAAAAGACATGATCGTCACGGGCGGTGAAAACGTTTACTCCAAAGAAGTGGAAGACGCCATCGCCGGCCATCCGGACGTAATGGAATCCGCCGTGATCGCCGTGCCCCATCCGGAATGGGGAGAGACCGTTGCCGCCATCATCGTTCCGGCCAAGGGGAAAACCCTTACGGCCGAATCTCTCTCGGCGTTTCTGGCCGACAAACTGGCCAAATTCAAGATTCCCCGTACGTTCCGTTTTGTGGAGTCGCTGCCGCATACCCCTTCGGGGAAAATCATGAAATACAAGCTCAGGGAAGAGCATCAATAAAAATCACGAATAGAAAGGAACCACCGATTATGTTTGATTATCTTTTGTCCAAAGAACAGCTCAAAATCCGCGACGAGGCGAGGGAATTCGTCAAATCGATCCCCCGTCAGACGATTCTCGACATGGACGCGGATAACATCAAGTTTCCCAAGGAATTCTTGAGCGAAGCCGGAAAAAGGAATCTGCTGGGATGCCGTTATCCGAAAAAATGGGGCGGCCGGGAGATGGACTGGGTCACCACCTGCATGCTCATGGAGGAAATCGGAACTCTCGGCTACGAAATGGCCTGCGTCTTCGGCGTGGGGGCGGAGCTGGTCTGCGATGCGATTATCCTTCACGGCACGGATGAACAGAAGGAGAAATATGTCAAACCGCTCCTGAGGGGCGATCTTTTTGCCGCGGAGTGCCTGACGGAACCCCGGGGCGGCTCCGACTTTTTCGGAGCAACCACCAAAGCCGAAGACATGGGAGATTACTTCCTCATCAACGGGCAGAAGCGCTTTATCGTCGGCGGCGAGGGAGCGGATTTCTTTCTGCTTTACGCCAAGACGGACTTCGACCCCAAAACCAAGCCGCAAAAATCGATTACCGCGTTTATCGTGGACCGCGGTCCGGGCGTGGAAACGAAATACCTTTACGGCCTGATGGGCTGCCGGGGCGGAGGAACGGCGCGTCTGGTCTTCAAGGACGCCAAAGTGCCGAAAGCCAATGTCGTCGGCAAGGTCAACGGCGCCTATGACGTCTTCAACACCATGATGATTCCGGAGCGGCTCGGCACGGCGGCCATGACCATCGGCGCGGCGCGCCCCGCCCTGGAAGTGGCCACAAACTACACCACCCGGAGAAAAGCCTTCGGCCAGGTCATCGCCCAGTTCGAGGGCGTCAGTTTTCAGGTGGCCGAGGCGATCATGCTTTTGGATGCCGCCCGTTCGATGGCCTACGTAACGGCGCGCGCGGTGGACGGCGGCGTCAACATGAACCGCATCCGGCGCATGGTGTCGGAATCCAAGAAATTCATCACCGAGTCCTGCCAGAAGGTCGTTCACAATTCCATGCAGGTCTGCGGCGGAATCGGCTACACGAACATTCTGCCCATCGAACGCATCCACCGTGACGTGCGGCTGGCCTCCATCTGGACCGGAACGAGCGAGGTCATGTCCATGATCACCGCCCATGAATGGTACAGGGAATATCTGATGGCAAAAGCGGCGGGCCTGACCCGTGACTGTGAACTCGATGCCGCGGAAGCCGAAGCCGCGGATGAAATCATTTACGAATAACGACAACAGGGGAATCAGGGTGAAACGCGATGCGTGTCGCCCTGATTCCCCGAGCGCTTTGAAGAACTATCAAAAAACATCAAAACTGTCATTCCGGACAAGCGCAGCGCGATCCGGAATCCAGTAATAAAGGAACTGGTTCCCCGCCTTCGCGGGGACGACGTCTGGATACCGTCTCGTGTGCCCTTCAGGGTATTCGACGGTATGACAAAAAAATGATTTTTCAAAGGTCTCTCCCCCTTCAGGGTCGCTTGCACAGGCTGGGAGTCGGCTTCAGCAGCAAAAATTTCGATTGGAGAGCCGTGCGTTTTTCATGAACAAATGATGTCCATGTTTCCGTTTCCCGCTACTCCAGGAATCCCCGCGGGTTTTTTTCAGCCGTCTTTTCCCATTGAGCGAGCATGCCTTCCAGTTTTCCGGCGACATCGGGATAAGTGGCGATGACATTGTAGTTTTCGCCCGGGTCCAGGGAAAGATCGTAAAGAAGCGGCCATCTGTCCCCCAGTGCCTTTTTCCCCATCCTGCTGGTAATATATTCCGCATCGAGGGGCACCGGCCAGACGTACCGGTTTAATCTTCTCAGGTATTTCCATTTTCCGAAGCGTACACCTTCCAACTGGTCATAATGGTAGAAATAAACGATGTCGTGCGGCGAGACGGTCTCACGTCCGGAAAGAAGGCCTTCGATGCTCTTCCCGTCGATAACCCGGTCGGACGGATGTTCGATTCCCGCCAGTGTCAGGAGAGTTGGAAAAATGTCCAGGTTGACGGCCAGTTCAGAAGACACCTGACCCGGACGGATATGTCCCGGCCATTTCACAATGAAGGGCACCCTGAACCCGCCTTCGTAGCTCTGTCCCTTGCGGCCTCTGTGCACACCTGGACTTCCTTCATACCAGGGGCCGTTATCGCTGGCAAAGAAGATGATCGTGTTTTGTTCAATATTCAGCTCCCGCAATTTTTTGGTGATTTCGCCGACGCTCCAGTCGATTTCTTCGACGGCGTCGCCGAATTTTCCGGCTTTTGATTTTCCGGCAAACCGCTCTGACGCGTACAGTGGCTGGTGCGGAAAAGTATGGGCAAAATAGAGGAAAAACGGGTTGCCCTTTGACTTTTCAATGAAGGCCAACGCTTCCCTGGTGTACATGCCGGTCAGCCTGGCCTGGTTGGTTCCGATGTCCGCTTCCAGCTGTGTTTCATTGCGAAAGAGCGGACACGGCTGCATGTCGTTGCTGTGCGGGACGCCAAGGTACTGGTCAAAGCCATGCTTGAGCGGATTGAATTGGGGCTCACGGCTGTAGTCGCCCAGGTGCCATTTCCCCACCATGGCGGTGTTGTAACCGGCAATTTTCAGGGCTTCTGCGATGGTAGTTTCCTTGCTGGAAATCCCTGCGGCGACATAGTCCTCATGCTGATCAAAAGATCCCATCGGTGTAAATTGATAGGCGATTTCCCTTTCGATCTTGCGCAAAAGCGGATTCTCCGCCGGATAAGGATTGCCGATGATGCCTGTTCTAAACGGATAGCGGCCGGTCAGGAGTCCTGCCCGCGATGGCGCGCACACGGCATTGCATGAGTAATAGTCGGTAAACCTCATCCCGTCGCGGGCAAGCCCGTCGATGTTGGGGGTGCGTATCACCCTGTTGCCGTAGCAGCCGAGGTCGCCATAGCCCAAATCGTCGCAGTAAACAATGATGACATTCGGTTTCGGGGCGGAAGGATTGGAGAGCTTCAGTGGCTTGAGCTTGGCGTTGTCGGGATATGGCCCGTAAAGATCATCGATGGATTTACCGCTGAAGAGTTTGTAACCGGCGGCGCCGACCACGGCAAGACCGCCGGCGGCAAGCCCGACACGAATGGACCTTTTAATCAGATTACGTCTGGATATTTTTTCATCCATGCCTTATCCCTCCCGTGTCATCGGACGGCTAAACGTAAAATGCTCAAGACCATGCCGGATGGCGCCCCGTAATACATTTTTTTGGCAGGAACTTTCTTTTCGTGCGGTTGAGTATAGGAAGCGGCGCATGGTGTGTCAAGAAGATTCCATTTCCCAAGCAGGGCATCGATCTTCCATGCGATTTTTCGCTTATTCCCACTCAATGGTGCCGGGAGGCTTGGAGCTGATGTCGTACACCACGCGGTTGATCCCGCGCACCTCGTTGATGATGCGGTTGGAGACGCGCGCGAGCAGGTCGTGCGGCAGCCTCGCCCAGTCGGCGGTCATGGCGTCATCGCTGGTGACGGCCCGGATCGCCACAATGTTTTCATACGTGCGCTGATCGCCCATGATGCCCACGCTTTTGAGCGGAAGCAAAATCGTAAACGACTGCCACAATTTGCCGTAGAGATTCGCGCCGCGGATTTCCTCAAGCAGAATCGAATCCGCCCGCTTCAGCACGGACAGGCGCGGAGCGGTCACTTCCCCGATGATGCGAATGGCCAGACCCGGGCCGGGAAAAGGCTGCCGCCAGACCACGTCGTCCGCCAGACCCAACTCTTTTCCCAGGAGCCGCACTTCGTCCTTGAACAGGTGCCGGAGCGGCTCCACCAGCTTCAACTTCATGGTTTTGGGCAGACCGCCGACATTGTGATGGGACTTGATCACCGCGCTGGGGCCGCCGAAAGCCGAACGCGATTCGATCAGATCGGGGTACAGCGTTCCCTGCGCCAGAAACTTCACGCCTTTGATTTTTCGCGCCTCCGCGTCGAACACTTCAATAAACGTCCGGCCGATGATCTTGCGCTTGCGTTCGGGTTGGGTCACTCCTTTGAGCCTCCGGAGAAATATTTTTCCCGCCCGGACAAACCGCAGGTTGATGTGCAGGTGTTTTTTGAACATGTCGATGACGCGTTTTGCCTCGCCCTCCCGCAGGACGCCGTTATCGACAAAAACACAGGTCAGCTGACGGCCGATCGCCCGGTGGAGCAGCACGGCCGCGACCGACGAATCCACGCCGCCGGAAAGCCCGAGGATGACCTTTTCCTGTCCCACCTGCATGCGGATGTCTTCCACGGCCCGCGAGACGAAAGATTTCATCGACCATGCCCTGGCGCAGCGGCAGAGCCCGAACAGAAAATTGGCCAGCATTTTGCCGCCTTCGCGGGTGTGAACCACCTCGGGATGGAATTGCAGGCCGTAAAAGCGCCGCCGGGCGTCCTCGGCCGCCGCAACCTTCGTATTGGCTGTGGAAGCCGTAACGGAAAATCCCCGCGGCAGCTCGCCGATGGAATCGCCGTGGCTCATCCAGCAGGGCGTTTTCTTCTCCACGCCGGCAAAGAGGCCTTTTTGCTTTTTGATGAAAAGTTCGGCGAAGCCGTATTCGCGTTTGGCCGATCCGACCACCCGACCGCCCAGCGCATCCACCATGAACTGCAAACCGTAGCAGATCCCCAGCACCGGAATTCCCAGATCAAAGATGCCGCGGTCCGCGCGCGGGGCGCCTTTGGCGTAAATGCTGGCCGGACCGCCGGACAGAATGATGCCTTCCGGCGCCATCGCCCGGATGGCGGAAAGCGGAAAATCGGGCGGCTCAATCCGGCAGTACACCTGCTGTTCCCGCACCCGCCGCGCGATGAGCTGATTGTACTGCGAGCCGAAATCAATAATCAGAATCATGAGGGGTTCCTGTCTTCTTAACAGATAAACAACATTTCCCAGAACTTCGGCAGCGGCCAGAGTTCGTCATCCACCAGATTTTCCAGCGCGTCCACATATTCTCGCAGTTCGTCCATTTTCGGTTTGACCCTGGCGCAGAGCATCTCCGCCTTTTTCTGCTCGCTGTCCAGAGCTTTGGCAGCCTGCATTCCGGCGGCGATCTCCTTACAGGCCGTATAAACATCATTGCTGTAATCAAGAATTTTCTTTAACAGCTCCGCCTGGGAGGAGATCACCGCGGCGGACCCGAGGGCCTCTTTGGCATCAAGAATCGCCCGCGCCAGCTTTTGCTGATAGGCGACGGCCGCCGGGATCACCTGCGTCAGACAGAGGTTGGTGAGGCAGTTGACTTCGATTTCCAGATCCTTCAGGTAGCGCTCGATGTGGATCAGGTAGCGGGCCTTCAGCTCCTCATTGGAAAGCACCTGATATTTTTCAAAAAGGCGAAGCGCCCGGTCGGTCACCAGGGCTTTTAACGCGCCGGGCGTCGTTTTTTCATTCGGCAGACCCCGCTTCTTCGCTTCCGACGCCCATTCTTTTGAATAATTGTCCCCGTTGAACAGAATCGGCCTCACCTGCGCGATTTCGCTTTTCAAAACATCAAAGACCGCCTGATTGATGTTCTTCGATCCCCTGGCCTTGATCTTTTCCGCCAGGTCGTCCAGGCTTTCCGCCACAATCGTGTTGAGGGCATAAGCGGGGCAGGCAACGGACTGAGACGAGCCCACCGCGCGGAATTCAAACTTGTTGCCGGTAAAGGCAAAGGGCGACGTCCGGTTGCGGTCCGTGTAATCTTTGCTGACCAGAGACAGCGAGGAAATGCCCAGATCGATGATTTCCGCGTTCGTCGCCTTATGCACGGTGCCTTTTTCGATATTGTCCAGAATTTGCGTCAACTGTTCGCCCAAAAACACGGAGAGGATGGCGGGCGGCGCTTCATTGGCGCCCAGGCGATGATCATTGCCGTAGGACGCGACCGTGGCGCGCAGAAAATCCGCATGCCTGTAAACGGCGCGGATCGTCGCAATCAAAAATACGAGAAAATGGATGTTGTCCTGCGGCGTTTTGCCGGGATTGAGCAGCTGGTTGCCGTTGTCGTCGGAAAGAGACCAGTTCATATGCTTGCCGGATCCGTTGATTTTGGCAAAGGGTTTTTCATGCAGCAAGGCTGCCAGACGATGCTTCTTGGCGACATCCTTCAGCGTCTCCATGATCATCTGGTTGTGGTCAACGGCCAGATTGGCTTCTTCGAACACCGGCGCGATTTCGTACTGGCTGGGCGCGACCTCGTTGTGCCTGGTCTTGGCCGGAATGCCCAGCTTGTAAAGCTCTTCCTCCACGTCGTGCATGAAGGACGAAATCCTCTCCCGAATGCTGCCGAAATACTGGTCTTCCAGCTCCTGACCTTTGGCCGGCGGCGCGCCGACCACGGTCCGGCCGCCCAGCACCAGGTCCTGACGCTTATAGTAGTAATCCATGTCGATCAGAAAATACTCCTGCTCGATTCCGAGGTTGACCTGGACTTTTTTCACGCTTTTTGCCCCCAGCAGTTTCAGCATCCCCACCGCGCTTTGGTTCAAGGCGCGCAGCGACCGCAGAAGCGGCGTTTTCTTGTCCAGCACCTGGCCCGTGTAGGAAATGAAGGCGGTCGGAATGCAAAGGGTCGTGGAAATCCCGTTGCGCTTGATGAAGGCGGGCGAAGACATGTCCCAGGCCGTGTAGCCGCGCGCCTCAAAGGTCGCCCGGATGCCGCCGGAGGGGAAAGAAGAGGCGTCCGGCTCCCCCTGCACCAGCTGCTTGCCGGAAAACCGCTCGATCACGGCGCCGGGGCCGCAGGGATCGGCAAAGGCGTCGTGCTTTTCGGCGGTGGTGCCCGTCATGGGCTGAAACCAGTGCGCAAAGTGGGTCGCGCCCTTTTCCAGCGCCCATTCCTTCATGGCATGGGCAACGACATTGGCGGTCTCTTCGTCCAGCGCTTTGCTTTCATTGATCGCCTGCATCAATTTTTTAAAAACGTCTTTGGGAAGCTTCTCTTTAATGACCGCGTGGCTGAAGGTGTCCTCGCCGAAATACTGCGAGACGGGAACGAACTTTTCCTTTTCGATTACGTAATGTCTTTCCGCCGCAAGCGTAGGCTGCATCTTTTTCATGGCTTTGCCATCCTTTTGCAAGAGATGCTCCTCTTTACTCCAAAGGCGGAGTTTGCGCAAGCGTCCGGAAACGCCTTATTTGCCATCCTCTCCCGACCGGCAGGGATTTTTACGGACGACCGGCTTCCCCCAGAAAACAGATCATCTTCTGGGTGACGATGTCCGACATCAGGCGCACGTCCTTCGCCCGGACGTCACAGACGCGGACAACGCCGGCAAACCGCGCATCGTCCGGCATCAGGTCCGCCAGAATATTGGGCTGTTTTTTGATCCACTGCACGTTGAAGACCACGCCTTCCTTTTCGGGATAAATGGCCATGTAAAAGATGTCCATTTCCACCATGTCCTGGAAAAAGTGCGTTCCGAAGGACAAATCGGGGATCAGGGCGCCGTCCTGGTAGGCGATCTCGCCGATGGCGGTCATGTTGTTGATTTCCGAAAACGTAACCGGAACACCCATCGCCGGCGTGGTCGTTCCCCATCGCCCCGGCCCCAGCAGAACCGTCGGCATGGCCTCGCGCTTTCCAATCCGCCGGTTGAGCTTGCCGGTGAGCCTGGCAATCTCATGCTTTTCCGTAAGCGGCAGCCCGGAATAGGCCCTGGGATCAATGTAGATCACGCGGGAGATCGCCTGGTAAACGCTGCCGCCCATAAAGTTGGCGTCCTGCCGGATCAGCATTCTGGAGCGGCTGATTTTTTCCGGCAGCTCCACCCGGCTGTAATGGCCTTTGGTTTGGAAAGGACGGCACTGCAGCAGGTTGATCCGGGTTTTTCCCTGCGCGTCGAAATTGACGGTGAATTCGATGTCCACCGGATAGCGGTAAACCTGTTCCAGCGTCTTGAGCATTTTGGACATGGTTTTCACAAAGGGCGTCGCAGACAGCAGTTCCTCAAACGTGATGATCCAGGCCTGCTTCGCGTCCCGTCCCACGGAGCGCAGATAATCGGCCGCTTCCTTATCTTCCTCCACGATCAAATTCAGATGCGCCACCAGATCCTCACGGAGCAGTTCGGCGGTCTGGAGGGTTTGAAATTCATTGTCGCGCAGATTCAGGACATCCGCTTCGTGCTGGGAAAACCGCTTGATATCTTCGGGTTTCGTGTAGGGTTTGACGGTGGGCGCGTCCAGGGCGACGATCCGTGGATAATCATTTTCCACGCGATTGACGGCGCGCGTGCCGAGACCGAACACGATCCGGAGCATGCCGGCTTTCGGGTCCATCCCTTTCTGCCAGACGAAGGTATTGTAGGACAGGCCGACGCCCGCCAGACCGGGAAAGAAATAACGGTCGCTGTGCGAACCGGAAACGCGTTGCACCAGAAGCGCCATCTGTTCGTCCTGCTGGGCCATGCCGCGCTGGAGGCGGTAGGTGAGCGCGTCCTCGTTCATCGTGGAGGCGAAGATTTTGCGGACGGCTTCCTCGAAATGCCGGTAGCGTTCCTCCGGCGTTCCCTGGTTGACGCAGAAATCGCTTTCGTATTTTCCGGCAAAGGCGTTGCCGAAGGCGTCTTCCAGAAGCGAACTGGAGCGGACGATGATCGG
>Ga0255344_1000495_pt1 | contig 62082 bp, 66 predicted proteins | sample wastewater_treat_5_FD_192414 | JGI IMG/M metagenome (GOLD analysis project Ga0255344, IMG submission 192414) | Wastewater microbial communities from Lulu Island WWTP, Vancouver, Canada - plant18 | ecosystem: Engineered > WWTP > Wastewater > Unclassified | place: Canada: Vancouver, British...
CCCTGCATTTCCTGCAACCGGTAACAAGGTTGCCCAGCTTTTGAGCAAACCGGACTACTCCGTCATGCAGGTGGCCAATGTAATCAAATTCGACCCTTCTATCGCAGCCAATATTTTAAAAATGGCCAACTCCGCATATTTCGGAGCGCAGCATAAAATCAGCTCGATTAATGATGCTGTCATGTACCTGGGGCAGAAAAACCTGATGCGCGCCATACAGACGGCGGGGGTCTCCAAATTCTATAAAAAAGGAGCGTCCGGCTATTTCGACAAGGCAATGGATCTGTGGGAGCATTCCGTTGCTGTGGGGTTGATGTCGCAGATTCTGTCCAAACAGATCACCGGTTCTGAAGATACCACTCTTTATACGGCGGCTCTTCTGCATGATGTCGGGAAAATCATCATGGGGGAATTTGTGCGCGACGAGCTGAAAAAGATCACCACCCTCGTTTATGAAAACGGCATGTCTTTTCTGGAAGCGGAAGAAATTGTCCTGGGCATCAATCATGCCGAACTGGGAGGAAAAGTTGCCGAACACTGGAACTTTCCGATAGAAATCCGCGATGCGATTTCATACCATCATCGGCCGGATTTACTGGAAAAAGAGGGTAAAATCATGCCCTGGATCGTATATATGGCCGATGAGGCGTGTTTAATGATGGGGATCGGCAGCTCCGTAGAAGGACTGGCTCAGCGTGCCGTAAGCGAACTGCTGAAAAAATTTAATTTAAAGATGAGGGACCTGGAAAAAAGCATGGTGATGTTGTCCGATGACTTAAAAAGTGCTCGTGATTTGGTCAACATCATTTAGTTTTCCAAAAGGAAGGTAGCCTTATGTCATTCAATGTGTTGATTGTGGATGATTCCAGCGCCATGAGGGCGGTTATTAAAAAAGTGATCGGGCTTTCCGGTTTTAAGATGGATTCCTGCCTCGAGGCGGAAAACGGCCGGCAAGCCATGGATCTGCTATCGGACCAGTGGGTGGATGTGATTATTTCCGATATCAATATGCCTGAGGTCAACGGACTGGAGTTTCTCGAGCTGCTCAGGGAAAATGAAACACTGAAAGAAATACCGGTGATCATGATTACCACGGAAGCTTCCGAGCAGAGAATGCAGGGAGCGTTTGACCGCGGGGCGAAAGGGTTCATAAAAAAACCTTTTCTGCCGGAGGAAATCAAAAGGGTACTTTATAAAGTGATAGGAGTTGGAAGCGATGGGCAATACGAAGAAGATACAAGAGATGCTGATGAACTCGATTTTTGATGTTTTCGAAAAAATGTTTTTCGTTTTCCTCGAGCCGTGCGATGAGGAGATGAAATACGACATGAGCGCGTCAATCGAGTTCGCCGGGTCATTCAAGGGAAACATCCGTGCCTACCTGTCGACGGGAATTGCCAATTCCATGGTGGAAAACATGCTTGGCCTCGAAGCAGCCGAAATTACAGACAAGACCAGGGAAGACTGCGCCAAGGAGTCGCTCAACATGATTGCCGGAAGCTTTGTTCACAAACTTGATGCAGGCACGGTATTCGATCTGTCGATTCCCACCTACAAAAAAGAATCCGGCCGATTCGGCCCGGAGAGCCCGGGCAATATAAATCTCCTATTCGATTCCGACGGCCTCTATCTGGGCATATCCATGAAACTGGAGGAAAATAAAAAGTAACCCTATGATAGGCGAAGCCGCTCTTATCGGGGATGGGGCATGAAAAGGTTCAGGATATGAGCAAAATTAAAGTTCTCGTTGTTGATGATTCTGCTGTGGTCAGAAAGATATTTTCGGAGGAGCTCTCGAAATATCCGGATATTCAGGTGATTGGTGTCGCTCCCGATCCGTATGTCGCACGGGAAAAAATCGTCAATTTGAAACCGGATGTCATTACCCTGGACATTGAAATGCCCCGTATGGACGGGCTCACCTTTCTGAAAAAACTGATGAAGTATTACCCGTTACCGACAATCATCGTCAGCTCACTCACTCCTCAGGGAGGCAAGCTGACCCTCGAGGCGATGGAAATCGGTGCGGTCGATGTCATCGGCAAGCCCGGCGCTGCCTATACCGTCGGTGATATGTCAGCGCAGCTGGCGGAGAAAATCCGTGCCGCTTCCCGTGTCCGCCTCACCAAAAGGGATGACTCGGCTGAGACTCGTGCCACAGGTGAACCTTTGCGCGCGCTGGCGCAGACATCCAATAAGGTGATTGCCATCGGTGCCTCGACCGGTGGAACGGAAGCACTCAAGAAGGTTCTCACCAAAATGCCGCCCAATTCACCGGGAATCGTAATTGTCCAGCACATGCCGGCCAACTTCACGACCGCCTTTGCCGCCCGGCTGAACGAACTGTCTCAAATCAGCGTAAAAGAAGCAGAGGATAACGATTCGGTAACACCGGGTACTGCTTTACTTGCACCAGGCAATTTTCATATGATTCTGCGGCGCAGCGGCGGCAGATATTACGTCGAAGTTAAAACGGGGCCGATGGTGCATCACCAGCGTCCCGCCGTGGACGTGCTTTTCAAATCAACCGCAAAATATGCGGGAGCCAACGCCATCGGTGTGATTCTGACAGGCATGGGGGCCGACGGTGCTGAAGGTCTTTTGGAAATGAAAAATGCCGGTGCGGGTACCATCGCTCAGGACGAGAAATCGTGTGTCGTTTTTGGTATGCCCAAAGAGGCCATCAAGCTCGGGGGCGTGGACAAAATCGTTTCAATTGATCAGATAGCTTCAGAAATTATCAAAATGGTGTGATTATGAATTATCAAAAACTGGTAAAACTGCTGAATGATCTGGCCCAGGAATTTCTTGTGATGGAAAGCTCTGAGTTGGGTATCCCGACCGCAGGGAAATTTCTCAACCGACTCGAAGAGATTCTCGCCGAGGCCAAAGAGCTGAAGGTCGACCCTGTGCGGGGCTGCGTGTCCGCGCTCAGCCGAATCCTGGAGGGAACCATCATGGAGACGATTCAGGATAAGGCGGAGGCGGCCAACGTATTGGAAAATGGCATCCATTTGATGCAAAACATTGTCGACAGCTACAAAAATACAGGACGCTATGACGGGAGTATCCAGGAATTCATAGACATGGGAATCTCGCTGGTGGGACCTGTGCAAAGTGGTGCTGCGGAGGCACCTCTCCCTGAAGAGGTGGACGAGACGCGCGCAGAGACACAGGCATCTGAGCCTCAGGGCGAAAAAAAGATTGAGATTCAAGACGAGTCGCTTACGCGTGACTTTATCACAGAGGGGCTTGAATATATTGAAGAGATTGAAATAAATATTCTCAACCTTGAAAATGATCCGGAAAACAAAGACTATATCAATGCCATTTTCCGTCCCTTTCATTCTATTAAGGGAGTCGCCAGTTTCCTCAATCTGGAAAAAATCCGTTCTTTGTCCCATAATCTGGAAAGCCTGCTTGATCGGGCGCGAAATGGAGAAATATCCGTCAGCTCACCAATGATTGACGTTGTGCTCGACGGAGCTGATGCATTAAAGAGCATGATCGGCCAGCTTCGCGATCTGCTCGAGGGTAAAACACCCACCCCGACCGGCCTGGATATTCCAGCACTGACTGCACGAATCAAAAAAATTGAAGAAGGTTTCGATGTTGAGGCGGGCGGGAAAAAAATCGGAGAAATTCTCGTTGATGACGGGATCATATCCGAAGAAAAGCTAAATCAGGTCCTCAGAGAGAAGGAGGAGTCTCCCTCCGCCAGGAAGCTGGGAGAGACACTTATCGAGGAGAAAATAGCCAAGCCCAAACAGGTGTCTCAGGCCCTGCGCAAGCAGATGGACCGGATGGCGGATATGACCACGATACGCGTGGATACCGTCAAATTAGACGACCTCATTGATATGGTCGGAGAACTGGTTATTACTCAGTCGATGATTTCACAGGATCTTAAAAACCAGGAGCATACGGATAAGCGTCTTACCCGTGATATTTCCCAGTTTTTCAGAATCACCTCAGCCTTGCAGCGAATCTCCACCAGCCTGAGAATGATTCCCATAAAACAGACATTTCAGCGTATGTCCCGTCTGGTGCGTGATCTGGCCAAAAACGCAGGGAAACATGTTTCCGTGGAACTGGTAGGTGAGGATACGGAAGTTGACCGCAATATGATCGACGAAATATATAACCCGCTGGTGCATATGGTCCGCAACTCGGTTGATCATGGTCTGGAAATGCCCGATGAAAGAATCAGGGCCGGCAAACCGGAAAGAGGGCTCATTACCTTGAAAGCTTACCATCGCGGCGGCAATATCGTCATTGAGATTACCGACGACGGAAGAGGGTTGGACAGGCGTAAAATCCTCGATAAAGCCCTCAAAGCAGGCTTTGTCCAGTCTGACGAGGGATTGAGCGAGCAGGAGATCTATAAAATGATTTTCATGCCCGGGCTTTCCACAGCCGGTAAAGTTACCGACGTCTCCGGCCGCGGCGTGGGCATGGATGTTGTAAGGCGAGCCGTGGAAAAGCTGCGTGGAAAGATTGAAATTGAAAGTGCGGTGGGGGAGGGGACGACATTCATCACCAGGTTCCCGTTGACGCTGGCAATTATCGATGGCATGATTGTGAAAGCGGGTCCGGAACACTATATTTTACCGACCACTTCCATCCTGCAGGCACTGCGCCCGCCGCGGGACGCTTACAATAATGTTGTCGGGAAAGGTGAAACAATAAATGCCATGGGAAGACTGATGCCTTTAATCAGGCTCTATGATATGTTTTCGCTTGAACCCGAGTTTAAAAACCCCTGGGAGGCCATCGTCGTGGTGGTGGACAGCGAAAGGGGTGCCAGATGCCTGATGGTTGATAAAATTATCGGGAAAACGGAAGTTGTTGTAAAGAGTCTCGGTGAGGGGCTGAAAAATATCAAAGGCCTGGCCGGAGGTGCTATTTTAGGCAATGGCCGTGTAGGTTTAATTATCGATACTGAAGGGTTGTTTGAAATGGCTGATCAGCATTGAAGGACAATTTGCTTCATGAAAGAATAAAAAAATAAGACGAGGGATTGGTTTATGAATGAAAAAAACATCAAAGTCTTGATTGTTGACGATTTTGCCACGATGAGAAAAGTCATCCGCAATCTTCTCAAACAGGTCGGTTATGAGGATATTGTTGAGGCTGAAGACGGTGTCATGGCGCTCAAGGCCCTGAAAGCGCAGAAAATCGACATGATTGTCTCTGACTGGAATATGCCGAATATGTCCGGTCTTGAACTACTGAAAGCTGTACGCTCCGACCCTGATCTGGCAGAAACACCTTTTTTAATGGTAACTGCTGAAGCTCTCCAGGATAACGTTGTCGCGGCGGTAAAGGCCGGCGTTAATAACTACATAGTGAAGCCCTTTACAGCTGAAGTATTAAACGAAAAGATTAAAAAAATCATGGATGGTATTAATAAATAAAATATTTATTAACGGGATGACCCTGAAAGGCTGACTATGAACGTTAAATTTATCAATCCATTCCTTGAAGGAACGATCAGTGTGTTAAAAACAATGGCTTTTGTTGAACCTCGCGCAGGCAAGCCCTATCTGAAAATGGACAGTATAGCCAAGGGAGATATTTCCGGCATAATCGGGCTCACCGGGTCGGCGACCGGATCGCTCGCGGTCAGTTTCAGTGAAGAGGCAATTCTTAAAATTGTTTCCAACATGCTCGGCGAAAATATTAAAACCATGGACTCCGACATCAAAGATGCAGTTGGAGAAATTACCAATATGATTTCCGGCGTCGCCAGGAAAAACCTGGAGGCGGAAGGCTTTAATATACAAGCTGCCATACCGACGGTTGTTTCAGGAAAAAACCACTCCATCGCGCATGTTCTGGGGGGGCCGAGCCTGATCATTCCTTTTGAGATTGATGACGGCACATTTGTTATTGATGTCTGTCTGGCCGAATAAAACAGTAAAACAATTTTAAGTGCTGCTGCGGAAGCGTGCTTGAGGCGGGCCCGGTTTTTTGCCTCTATACGCAGCGACAGTCTGCAAATTGTGCTTAAAGCGGGGCGGTGAAATTGTTTTATGAGGCGTGAGAGTGCCGTTATAACCTTCAGTGTGCTTTTCAGTTATCCTTAGTCTGCAGCATGATAATGCTGATCCGGCGATTGCGGTGATCAAGAGGGTCCAGAGGCAGTAACAGCTCCTGGTCTGCGTATCCGACAACCCGGCCGATACGTTCCGGGTCGGTGCCGAACTCTTCGAGCGCACGGCGGGCGGCAGAGGCCCGTTCCGTGGAAAGCTCCCAGTTGGTGATTTGACCTCCTTTGAAAGGAGCGGAATCGGTATGCCCCTCGACGACAATCTTGCCCGGTATATCCCGGATGTTATCGGACACAAGTTTAAGTATTTCCCGGGCTTTCGGTGACAGGACGGCTGAGCCGGGCGGAAACATCATCGAGCCTTCCGTATCGATGACCTGTACGCGTATGCCGCCTTCAATAACGTCAACAAGCACCTGATCTCTCACCCCGGCCATTTTATCGTCGATGGCTGCCATAATTTTCCTTGCCTGTTCCTCATCAGCCTGTGTAATATTCTTTTTTGGTTTTTTTGCTCCATATTCAATCTGGCCCTTGCCACGCATACCGCCCGTGGGGTTTTTGGCTGTCGGCGCACCACTCTCACTCAAAAAATGCGGGTCCGTCAGGCGCGCGTCTTTGGAAGTAATAGCCGATGAGCCTGTTTCCTGAAAAACACTGTAGTGGCGAAAATATTCGGACAGAGCAGCTCTTTTTTCCTCTGAAACCATGCTCAAAAGCCACAAAAGTAAAAAAAAGGCCATCATTGCCGTAACGAAATCAGCGTAGGCTACTTTCCAGGACCCGCCATGGGCGCCGCCTGCGTGCTTCTTTTTTATTTTTTTAATGATTACCTGCTGGTGACGCTCTTCCATTGTTTAAAACATTTCCAATCTCTGAAAACTATTTTTTAGCCGTCCTGAGAGCATCTTCCATTTCCAGGAAAGAAGGTTTGGCCTCCGCCGGAACGACACGCCGTCCGAATTCAACGGCCACCTTTGGAGCTGCTCCTCCGCCGATAAAGGCCAGAAGCGCCACTTTGATCACATTGAGAAATTTCTGGTCCTCATTGGCGATGAATTCCATATTTTTACCCATCGGGCCTACATAACCATAGCAGAGCAAAACACCGGTGAAAGTTCCGACAAGAGCTGCACCGATACTGGCGCCCAGGACCTCCGGCGGCTCCTTGATTTTTCCCATGGTCAGAACAACGCCCATGACCGCGGCGACGATACCCAGACCGGGCAGTGCATCGGCGACGTTGCTGATACTGTGCGCCGGTGCCAGAGCCTCATCATGCAGGGCTTCGAGTTCCTGGTCGATGAGCGCTTCAAGCTCATGCGGAGCGATTGTCGTTGTCATTACGGTGCGCAAAGTGTCCGTGATAAGTGTGATAGCTGCCTTGTTTTTCAATACGTTGGGAAATTGGGAAAAAAGAGGGCTCTGCTCGGGCGCGTCAACATCGGATTCAATGGAGACCAGACCCTGCTGGCGGATTTTATAAAATATGCCGTTGATCATGATCAGCACTTCCATGTAATCCTGCTTGGTATAGGGCTTATTGCTGAAGATGCGCGCGATGGAGCTGCCCGTGGCTTTGATGACTTTCATTGGTGAGGCGATGATGAAACCGCCGATGGCCGCCCCGCCGATGATCAGAATCTCAACGGGCTGGAAAATGACCGACAGATTGCCGCCCTCCAGCAGATAGCCGCCAATCACGGCGGCGCTGACAATGACAAAGCCGATAATAGCAATCATAACGCCGGGAGTTTACCTCCTCTTTTCTCTGAGGATTTCTCTTTCAGTTTCAAAAACGAAGCGGATGATTTCATCTCTGACAAAATCATCAATGTTTATGAACTCCACGGATGTGTCATATTCAGCATGAGATGCTGTCGCATCGATGACTTCACCGTATAAAAAAAGAGCGATCGGCATTTGAATGCCGAGCATGACTTTTATTTCCAGTAGATCTCCTGCGGAAAATGTTTTTCCCGTGTTCAGACTCATGCCGCCACCGCTGATATTGATATTGGCCATATTCAGGCAGTGAAAACCGTCATGGTGCAATGTCATCAAGCGGATGAGCTCGTTCAATTTGGCGTTAATGCTTTGAAGCCATTGAGCGATGAGTTGGTCATCGGGGTTGGGCAGGCTTTTGAATTCAGCGAGCACGGATTGACCGGCGACGCGCGCACGGACTGTTTCTTTGAACTCCCGGGGAACAAGCCTGTACTCCATAGGGATACAGGCTTCAACTCGCGAATACTCCCTTTTGTTTTCCTTCTCTTCAGTAACCATGGTCGTTATGAGCCGTTTCACTAAATATTTCCGAAAAATAATGCAAAGTCGGTGCCAGGCGCGCTATCAACCGGGAGTCCGCCTGCAGGGGTTGTGTGTCCGGCAGACATTCCCTTAAATATCTAAATCGACCGAATCGTCAATATCTTGACAAAAAAGATGACGCCTTGACATAAAAAACAGATGCAGGGGATGGAAGTGAGAGAATTTAATCATATTCATCGGTGGAAAGAAGCTGACAAATCAAATGGTATGTAATTTGCTTTTTGGAAGGCGGAATGGTTTACCCGGTGATGAAGATGATTTTTTGCGAAAAAAAAATTGCCGCCATAATGTGCTTTTTTTTGTTGGCGCTCATTGTGGCGCTTTGTCGGCCCGCGGCAGCGGCTGCAAAAATTTACTCGATCCATTACTCGTCGCACAAATCACAAAATGAAGCACAGGCGGAACTCGCCAAACTGCATTTGCGGGGCTATGACGGGTTAGTACGCCGGACGGATGTTCCCTCAAAAGGAGTCTGGTATCGTGTCTATCTGGGAAAATACCAAACAAGGGATGAAGCTTTTTCAGCCGGCGAGGCAATGAAGCAAAAGGGCGAAATCAGAGCGGTTTTTGTCCGTCATCTCGATGAAACAGAGCCTTCATCCGATCCTTCACCTAAAACGGAAAAACTTCAAAGCAGCACCGGCGCAACCGGGCCTGCTGCCGCAATCGTCGGTGATAAATCATCAAAGCTATATTACATGCCGGACATGAAGGAAGCAGGGAGGGTGAAAAAGGTCAACCGGGCTTTCTTTTCCTCCGAAGAAGAGGCAATCGAACATGGTTTTACCAAGGCCGTTATCAGGTCCGGGCAAACGGCCAAAAAAGAAGCTCCGAAAAAAACTGAAAAAACATCTCGTAAATCCTTTGACGATGCAGACAAAGAGAAGGAAAAAAACAGGGAAGCTTTCAAGGCGTTAATTATGGGTGATGAAAAATTGATGCCCAATCCACCCGTTAATTTTGATGTAGATCTTGCGGATACGGAAGAATTCGCCGTACCGGAGGACCCGCTTGCCGGCGAGCCGCCCTCTGATTCGGAAATATACAAAAAGGCGATCACTGAGTATAAAGAAAAAAAATATGATCAGGCGCTGGTCACTTTCAAAGAGTTCATCAGTCGTGAGGACACGGATAAAGTATGGGGGCCAAGGGCGTTGCGCCACATGGCTGATTCCCACTATTACCTTGGACTTGCCGGCGAAAAACAAAATCTGCTGATTGCCGCCGAGTTTTATAAAAACACTCTAAAAAATTTTCCCGAGCGGTACACGGAAAACAACCTTACAAGCTATCGCCTGGCAAAAACCTATGAACATTTGCAGTATTACCCGGAAGCGATAACTTATTACAGGATGCTTATCTCGAAATATCCCGAAGGACGTTATACTCCGGAGGCATACTACAAAATCGGCCTGATATATTATCTCGACGGCAAGTATAAAAAAGCGGCGGAAGGATTTATTAAGTATCTGATGAAATACAGGGGGAAAGTTTACGGGAAGAAATCCTTTTATCTTGTCGCCCATTCTTTTTACAAATCGTTGCAGTCCGCCAACGCGGAGGTCTGGTTTCGCGATGCCCGCGCCAAATGGCCGGACTGGATTGGCGTGCCCAAAGAGATTATGCTGGACTACGTTAAGCATAAGACGTCGCTCAGACGTTTTGATGAGGCGGCTGAGGCTCTTTCCAGCTATGCGAATCTTTATCCCGACGATCAGAAAATCCGGGAGATTTTAATGCATCTGGCAGGAGCCTACCGCGATGGAGGTCAATACCAGGCATCGCTCGCGGTCTATAACCGGATCATTGACCGATACCCCGAGACGGATGAGGCGAAAAAAAGCATGCTGGCGATGGCGGATATCGGCACTATGCATCCCGGGCTTAAAGTAGTCCGTTTTTTTAATCATATCCAATGTTACCGCGATCCGATGGACACTTATGATACGTTGATCATGAAATACGCAAAAGGGGAAATAGCCCAGCTGGCCATGCTCGGAAAGGCGGCAGCGCTGGTAAAAGAAGGCGAGTTGAGAAAGGCTGCTGATGTATATCTGGAGTTTCTGAGTCTGCACCCGGAAAGCAACAGGGAGGCCGAAGCAGCCAAAGGATTGAAAACCGTCTCGGCGCAATTGATCAAAGATTACTTCGCCAGGGAGGATTATCTGGCGGTTGCCTATGTCTATTTCAAGTCCTTCGGGGCGGTGGAGCTTCAGGCAGGGGAGTATGACGAAGTCAATAAAATTGCCACAAGCCTCAAAGAGCTCGGCCTCATGAGCGATTATCTGATCATCCTCAACCGCTATCTGGAAGTTGCCGAAAACGAGATCCTGATCAACAAAACGACTCTGGCGATTGCCGAAGGGCTCATCATAGAGCATAAATATGATGAGGCCATGGAGCTTTTAAACGGCTTGGCGGGAAAACCTTCCGTGCGGAAAAGTTCCCTTCTGACAGACGTTCATAAAAATTTGGCGGAAATCGCCTACCGGAGGGAAATGTACGATCAGGCCATCGCCAATTATAACGCGGCAGACACTCTGGGACATGGTTTGCCTGACCCGGGACCAAGCTACATGAACTACGCACGCTCGCTTACCCATGAGCAGAAAAATGATCAGGCCCTGCAGAAATATTTGCAGGCGGTCAGGCACCTGTCACAGGAAAAGCCGGCTCAGGCGATGGCTGCCGAGGCTTACGGGCAGCTGGGCGATCTGTATCTGGGGAAAAACAATCTGCCGGGCAGCCTGGAGATGTACAAAAAGGCGCAATCCGCGATAGACACGGAGGCGGATTTGAAAATCTGGCCGCAGTTTCTAACCGGCATGGTGTATTTGAAAATGAACAGAGATGAACAGGCGCAGGGTATCTTTGCCCAGGTGAAAGCCGGGGCGGGCGCAGAAGGGTTCTGGTCCAATCTGGTTGATTTCTATATAGCCGATTTCAAATGGTGGAGCACCTATGGAGACATGGTCAAACCCTGAAGAAAAAAACGGGGAAAGCCTGCAGGACATAGTACAGCTTAAGCAGTCTTTTGACAGCTTCAACAAGGCAACCGCCGAGCTGCAGCGAGCCTACGCGAGGCTGGAAGAGCGATTCGCTCTTTTGAACCGCGAGCTGGAAAGAAAAAATGAGGAGCTCCTGGCGAATGTCGAAGAAAAAGAACGCACAAAGAACTATCTGCAAAATATTCTCGAAAGCCTCATAAATGGCGTCATAGTTACGGACACGGAAGGAAGAATTCTGACGCTCAACACCTGCGCGGAAACACTCACCGGCATCCGCGAGGAGGAAGCAGCAGGCTTGCATGCGGGTATTTTGTTTGATTTAGTCCCTGAAGGGGGCAAACCGGCCGCGGATCCGATGCTGCGTTTCACTTCGGAGGCGGGTATCAAGGTAAAGACGCGCGAGCGCATACTGGAGATATTCTGCTCGCCTTTTAAATCACCGTCGGGAGAGTTGATTGGTCATGTCCTGGTCGTGCGCGATATTACCCAGATTGAAATGCTCCAGGAGATGGCCAGGCGTACGGAAAAATTCGCAGCCATGGGTGAGATGGCGGCCAATATCGCCCACGAGGTCCGAAACCCCCTGGGCAGCATCCAGCTTTACGCCTCCCTGCTTTTGAAAAGCCTCTCCGATGAAAAGAATCGTTTGCGGGCCGGACAGATCATATCGTCGGTCAAAAATGTAGACAATAAAATCTCCAACCTGCTTTTGTTCACCCGAAGGCCCGAGCCACAGATGAAAGAAGTTCAGTTGGACCGGATATTAAATGAGGTTATCGAGTTTTCCGAACAGATCATCGAGCAGGCGGGTATCGAAATATCAGTTCACATGGATAAAAATGAAATTTTCATCATGGCCGACGCGGAGATGATAAAACAGATATTCCTGAATGTGATCCTCAACTCTCAACAGGCCATGCCGGACGGGGGAAGGATAACCATCATCACCCGCCTGGCGCCCGGGAGCCTTCCCGCAGGGCAGGCGCGGATGGTGGAAATCATTTTCAGGGATGCGGGGCCGGGTATCCCGCGAGCGGACATTTCACGGATTTTTGATCCTTTTTTTACGACAAAAGATAACGGCTCCGGCCTGGGGCTGGCCATTGTCCACAATATAGTCAGTGAACATAAAGGCTTGATTACGGTGGACAACGCGCCTGAAGGGGGCATGATGGTCAACATCAGCCTGCCGGTCGCAAAGTATTGCCAATCATGAAGGAGATGCGCGTAAATGCCTGATCCCCAGAGACTGCTCATTGTCGATGACGATTCTTCGATGCGTATGGCCCTGTATGAGTCACTGACCAGCTGCGGCTACGAAGTGGAGACGGCGGAAAATGGCGCCGATGCGCTGACCAAGTTCAAAGAAGGCAACTTTGCCGGGGTGGTCACCGACATGCGTATGCCCAAAATGAGCGGCATGGATGTTTTAAAAGGCGTCAAACGGATATCACCTGAAACACCTGTTATCCTGATTACCGCCTACGGCACGGTGAGCACCGCGGTCGATGCGATGAAAGAAGGCGCCTCCGAATTCATCATGAAGCCCTTTTCGCTCGATGATCTGGAGTTTGCCGTCAAAAATGTCCTGGCCGCCGGCGCCCGGTCCAAAGAAGACAAAGGGGGGACGGGAGATGAAGCAAGCTATCCGATTCGAGAGATTATTACACAAGACCGGAAAATAATTGATCTGCTCGATATGCTCAAAACAGTCGCTGGAAGCAAATCCAGTGTTCTCATAGAGGGCGAGAGTGGTACGGGAAAAGAACTCTTCGCCCGTTTTGTCTACCGCCACAGCAGCCGGCGCCGGATGCCCTTTGTGGCCGTGAACTGCGCGGCAATACCTGCACAATTACTCGAAAGTGAAATGTTCGGCTACGAAAAAGGGGCCTTCACCGGCGCAGCAGTCAAAAAGTTGGGCAAGTTCGAGCTTGCCGACGGGGGAACGCTTCTGCTGGATGAAATATCGGAGATGGATATCAATCTGCAGGCCAAGCTTCTGCGGGTCATCCAGGAATCGGAAGTAGATCGTTTAGGCGGCAAAATGCCGGTTTCCGTCGATGTTCGTATCATCGCGACCACCAACGCGAATCTGCTGGAGCGCATCGAAGAAAAAACATTTCGTAGCGATCTTTACTATCGCCTCAATGTCATACCGGTCAGGGTTCCACCTCTTCGTGACAGAAGCGGGGACATTACCCTTTTGGCGGACCACTTCCTCATGAAATACAGTGAGATTAACGAAAAAGAAATGCCCGTTCTCACAGAGGCGGCAAAGGAGGTGCTCCATTCTCATAGTTGGCCGGGAAATGTCCGTGAGCTCGAAAACATCATCGAAAGGGCGGTGCTGATCTGCCAAAACGGCCGTATCCTGCCCGAAGATCTGTTGATGGATGCAGGTCAGGGAGGGGGATCATCACCAAAAAATGATGAGCGGGAAATCTTTCAGTTACGCCAGGAAATTGACGCAGAGGAGGAAAATACACTCCGGGAAATGGAAAAGAAAATGATTTTCAGCACACTGGACAGGGTGAACTGGAATAAAACGAAAGCATCCCGGATCTTGGGCATCAGCGTACGTACCATGCGTAATAAATTGAATGAATATGGCTTCAATGACAAGGCGGAAGAGGCTGAGAAATAAATCGTGGTACATGATTTGCTAGTTGAACGATCAGAGGAGCTTTTATGGAGCCGTTATTCGGAAAAACTTTTAATTTATTGTCTACGATGATGGACTACCGGTCCGAGCGCCACAAAGTCATCTCATCTAATATCGCCAATTTAGACACGCCCGGATATAAGGAGGCGGATTATGTCTTCAAAGACGACCTTAAAAAAGCGATGGACATCCGCCTTAACCTCACAAGAACAGATGAGAAACATTTTCCCAATGCGCCGGACGAAATTTCCAGAAACGACTTTAAAAAAGTGACATCGGATGAAAAAGTTGACCTCGACATACAGATGGCCAATTTATCTGAAAATCATTTAATGTACAATTTAACTGCGGAGATCATCTCACGAAAATTCAAGACCATCCGCAATGTTTTGGGAGAAGCTAAGTAATGGAATTCTTTACGGCATTTAAAATTACAAGCAGCGGTCTGGCGGCTCAGCGAAAAAAAATGGACGTCATCACCGGCAATATCGCCAATGCCTCCACAACCAGCACGCCCGAGGGAGGTCCCTACAAGAGAAAGGTGATTTCCCTGGCGGCCGATCCGCTGGAAAAAGGATTCGACCGGGAGCTCAAGGATGCGGTCAATGCGGTTAAGGTTGCACAAGTAGTTGAAACCACTAATGATTTTAAAAAGGTTTTTGATCCGGCGCACCCGGATGCTGACGCGGATGGTTTTGTGACCATGCCCAATGTTAATCTGATGCTCGAGATGACCGAGCTTATCACCGCCTCGCGCGCCTACGAGGCAAACGCCTCAGCCTTTGACGCGGTGAAAAGCATGGCACTCAAGGCAATAGATATCGGCAAATAAATTTAAGGTTAAGGAGTCAAAGATATGACGGACGACTTGATGGTACGAAGCTCCCTGGAAAGACTGAAATCTCCAGGCATGGTCGAGCCTCAGAAATCCGGCGGGGACAAAGTGCCCGGAGGGCCTTCCTTCGGCTCTGTGCTGAAAAATACCATTATGGAAATCAACACTCTGCAAAACGATGCGGACAAAGTTATCGCCAATGTCCAGCTCGAGGATGCGGGTTCCATTCATGAGGCGATGATCGCGCTGGAAAAGGCGGGGATCTCCTTTCAGGTGATGATGCAGGTGCGCAACAAGATTCTTGATGCCTATCAGGAAGTAATGCGCATGCAGGTTTAGCAAGTTCCTTTTGGCGGGATAATAAATGGATTCGATCATACAGTACTGGAACAAACTCTGGAGCGGGTTCGATGCGTTGACTCCAGGTAAAAAAGCATCCGTTATTTTTGTTTTTATTTTGACGGTTGCAAGCATTTTCCTGCTGGTCTATCTGACGGCACAGACGGAATACCGTGTCTTGTTTTCGAACCTCTCTCAGGAGGATGCCGGCAATATTGTCACCAAATTAAATGAACAGAAAATCTCCTACAAACTTTCCGCTTCAGGTACGGCGATATCCGTCCCTTCCGACAAAATTGCACAACTTCGGCTGGAGCTTGCGGCTTCCGGTCTACCGCAGGGAGGCGGAGTCGGATTTGAAATATTTGACACCAAAACACTCGGGGCGACCGAGTTCGAGCAGCAGCTCAACTATCGCCGCGCCCTCCAGGGCGAGTTGGCGCGGACAATAAACAGCCTCGATGAAATCCAATCCAGCCGTGTACACATTGCGCTTCCCAAGGATTCTCTGTTTACCGATCAGCAGAAAAAGGCGACCGCATCAGTTGCATTGAGGCTGAAGCCCGGCAAAACCCTGCGTCAGGCGCAAATCGAGGGTATCGTAAACCTGGTGGCAAGCTCCATCGAAGGAATGAACCCGGAAGATGTCATGGTTGTGGATTCACGCGGCACAACACTTTCCACCAGGCATAGTGACAGCAAGCTGTCAAAGCTTACCGCCCAGCAGATTGACTTCCAGAGGAATATGGAAAAAGACCTGGCCGCACGTATACAGACGATGCTGGAAAATGTCGTCGGGCAGGGGAAAGCTGCCGTGCGTGTCACGGCGGAGCTTGATTTCCGTGTCATGGAGAAAACGGAAGAGAGCTACGATCCGGAAGCGCAGGTCGTCAGGAGCACGCAGAGAAATTCTGAGGTCGAAAATGCCGTAAGCGCAGCCGGCGCTGTGTCGGACAATCCCAAAAAGGAAAGAATTGACGAAATCATTAATTACGAAATTAACAAAGTCGTAAGCAAAACCGTCATGCCGGTCGGGGAAACGAAAAAACTTTCTATTGCCGTGCTGGTGGACGGCAGATACAAAAAAAATGACAATAATGAAGAAGTTTACGAACCGCTTCCGAAAAACGAAATTGAAGCCCTGGAAGATCTTGTAAAGAAATCCGCCGGTATCGATCCGCAAAGAGGCGATCAGGTTGTCGTCACCAATATGCCCTTCAGGAAAGCAGTCATGGAAGAGTCTGAACCTGCTTCTTTAAAGGAAAATATTGAAACATTTTCACCTGTTTTTAAGTATATCGGAATTTTTGCCCTCATCGGCTTCATTGCATTGTTTGTTCTTCGCCCCCTGCTCAAAAACGTTGCCGAAAGCGCCCGGACCGGTCCGGCATTACAAAGAGCCCCTGCAGGCGCGCCTCCGGGTGATTACGCAGCGCAGGCTGCTGAAGAAACCCTTCGTCAGGCACAGGCCCAACGCCAGATGAGCGACACGGAGATTGCCAGGCAACTGGCCAAAGCTGATGCCAAGCAATTTGCCGATATTTTGAGAAACTGGATCAAGTAAGCACCGTTAATGCTGGAAAAAAAATTAACTTGTCGGAGTAGTGATGACCGGGGAAGAAAAAGCGGCGATACTACTTTTATCGCTGGATGAAGACATAGCGGCCGAAGTGATGAAAAATCTGACTCCGTCGGAAATCAGGCGTCTGGGGAGAGAAATGGGCCGCGTATCCAATATTCCCGCAGAGACGGTCAACTCTGTGGCCACGGAGTTCTGCACCATGGCAAAAGAACAGGGAGGCACGATAATTGTTCGTGACGGAACGCCCAAGGCGCTGATGGTCAAGGCGCTCGGAGAAAAAAACGCCGAGACGATCATCAACGAGGTGGGTGTCGCGGCCTTTGACAACCCGATTGTGGACAGGCTCCATGAAATCGATTCCAAAGTGCTGGCGGAGTTTACACGCACCGAACACCCGCAAACCATCGCCCTGATCCTTGTCCATCTCAAGCCGGAAAAGGCGGCGGAGGTGCTGGAGCATTTTTCGCCGGCTATTCAGTATGAAGCAACCAAACGTATGGCCACGCTCAAAAGCGTTCCGCGTGAATTTATCGAAGAGGTGGCCAAAACGCTGGAAAAGGAGCTGATCAGCGGGAACTCGAGTGACCTGCAAATGGGAGGCGTACAGGTGATGGCCGATATTCTCAACCGGATGAACCGTGCCACGGAAAGCGGCATTATGACTTCCCTTGAGGATTCAGATCCGGAGCTGGCCGCACAGATCCGCAATTTTATGTTCAGCTTCGAGGATGTTCTGAAGCTCGACGATAAATCGCTCCAGGAGTTGATGAAAGATGTCAGCACGGAAGATCTTGCCCGGGCGCTGAAAATAGTCGACGAAGGGCAGCGCGAGAAAATCTATAAAAACATCTCCAAACGCGGTGCGGAAATGCTCAAGGAAGAGATTGCCCTGATGCCGCCGATTCGGCTCTCAGAGGTGGAAGCAAGTCAGAGAAAAATTGTCGATACGACGAAAAGACTCGAGTCGGAAGGCAGGATTGTAATTCTGCGTGGTGATGAGAAGGATGGATTTATATAAAAAAAATGTGATCAAGGCCGGCCAGATCATTGAAACAGGAAAGACCGTCCCCTTATCCGGTGTGGACAAAGGCGGCACACCCGCCACCGGGCGGCGCGGGCTGCCGGGAAAGCCCGACGCAGCGGAAGCTCACGCCGATGAAACTAAAACAATTCAGCTGACCCGGGGCGAGCTCACCAGACGTGAACAGGATGCCTACCAAAAAGGACATGCCGACGGCCTCAAGGCCCAGGGCAAAGAAATCGCCGCAAAGCTTGAAGTGCTTACGGCTACGGCAAGAGCGATACCAGGGATAAAAAAGGATATTCTGGAAAAAGGTGAAGAGCAGATAGTGAGACTCGCTTTTGCCATTGCCGAAAAAGTTATTCACCAGGAAGTGACCACGCACAAAGATGTCATTTTAGGAGTTTTGAAGGAAGCGCTGAAAAATGTAGCCGATACGGAAGGGATCAAAATTCATCTGCACCCGCAGGATTTTCGCTACATGATGGAAGTTAAAAAGGATTTTCTTCAGTCCTTTGACGGCATACGCAATATGGTCTTTGAAGAAGACTCTTCCGTGAAAAGAGGCGGTGTCGTGGTTCAGACCATGTTCGGCGAAGTCGATGCCCGCCTGGAAAGCCAGCTCAAAGAAATAAAGGCGGCAATGCTTCCGTCCAGGAAGGGATGAAAGGAAAACGGATGAGTGAACCTGCCCTGAATTTGTCCAGATACGAAAACATTTTGAAGCGGATGAACCCTATTCGCGTCAACGGCAAAGTGACGGAAATCATCGGCCTGATGGTCCAGGGAAACGGCCCGGCCGCCTCCATAGGTGAGGTCTGCGGTATCGTGCCGGTAAATAACGGCGAGGCGGTGGAGGCGGAAGTGGTCGGCTTCAAAAACGGCCGGGTTTTACTAATGCCTCTGGAGAGCATTCAGGGCCTGGGGCCTGGTTGCAAGATTGTTTCCATGGGGCACAAGGCCGGTATCGGCGTAGGAAAGGGACTTCTGGGCCGGGTCATAAACGGTCTGGGTAATCCCATTGACAACAAAGGCCCCATATATCTGGAGGATGAGTATCCGATTTATGCTGAACCCATCAATCCCCTCGACCGCGGCAGGATCAAAGTGCCCACGGATCTGGGCATCCGTGCTTTGAACGGCCTTCTCACCTGCGGGAAAGGACAGAGGATGGGGATCTTTGCCGGTTCAGGCGTGGGAAAGAGCGTCCTGATGGGCATGATTGCGCGCAACACGAAAGCGGATGTTAATGTCATCGGGCTCATTGGCGAGCGGGGCAGGGAGGTACGTGAATTTCTGGAAAAGAATCTCGGCGAAGAGGGGCTGGCCCGCTCCGTGGTGGTGGTCGCCGCCTCTGACATGCATCCGCTCATCCGCATGAGGGCTGCTTATGTCGCCACAGCTGTTTCGGAATATTTCCGCGACCAGGGAAATGATGTCCTTTTAATGGTCGATTCACTCACCCGCTTCGCTATGGCGCAAAGGGAAGTCGGCCTGTCGGTGGGAGAGCCGCCGACGACAAAAGGTTATACCCCTTCCGTTTTCAGCCTGCTGCCAAAACTGCTGGAAAGGTCGGGCATTGTCGAGGGGGTGGGCAGTATCACCGGACTGTACACGGTCCTTGTAGAGGGAGATGATTTCAACGAGCCGATATCAGATGCGGTGCGCTCCATTTTGGACGGCCACATTTCACTGTCGCGCGCTCTGGCAAATAAAAATCATTATCCCGCCATAGATGTTCTCGGAAGCGTCAGCCGCGTGATGATCGATGTTGTGGATGAAAAACACAAAGAAAGGGCCAACGACCTGATGAACATTATCGCCACTTATAAAAAAGCTGAAGATATCATCAACATCGGGGCCTATGTGCACGGGTCTAATCCCGCAATAGATTATTCTATAAGAATGATGGACAGGGTTAACGCATATCTGCGCCAGGATATGAGTGAAAAAATTGATTTTGCCGAGGCAAAAGAACAGCTTCTGGCATTGTTTGAAGAATAAGGGCCATGTTCAAGTTCAAGCTTCAGTCCGTGCTCGATTACCGGTTGAACATTGAGGAAAAAATCCTCAATGAATTTTCGGAGCTCAAACGCGAGCAGGACCGGCAAAAAGCCATTTTAGCTGCACTCCGCAGCGAAAAGGAAAGCAAGGTTGCTGACCTGAGAAATACGAACAGCTCTACAGTAAAAGCAGAGGACATCTCTTCCATCCTTGATTATGTAAAGCACCTGCGCGAAAGAGAAAAAATGCAGGAAGAAGTGAGCAGGCGGGCGAAAGAAGCTGCAGAAGAAAAGCGAAAAGAGCTCGTCGAGGCAGTTAAAAATAGAAAAGTAATGGAAAATTTAAAAGAAAAACATGAGGCAGAATATATTAAAAACATGAATGATACTGAACAAAAAACTTCTGATGAGATGTTTGTTCTGAAATTCGGCGGGAGAGAGAAATGAAAAAAATAATCATCACCCTGCAGATACTGGTGGCTGTTTTTATTCTGGTAAAGGTGGCGGGCGTTACCGGGATATTCGGGATGGGCGATGTCTTCACCCAAACTGCATCCTTCACCAGGCCGGCGCAGGCCCAGCAACAGGAAACAGGCGCGTCCGCTGTACAGGCACAGGAGGCGCGTGCAAGCGACGAGATGCCGTCGCCACCGAAAGATGCGCTGAAGGATATTCTTGCCGAGCAGAGAGATCTGGCCAAGGCGCTCGCCTCCAAAAAAGCGGAACTTGACGAGCGTGAAAATCTCCTGCGCGCCGAAGAGCAGAGGCTGTTGTCGTTACGGCGGGACATAGTTTCCAAGATGACCATCCTGAAGGCACAGGAGGAGAAACTTGCCGCAGAACTCGACAAAGTGCGTGAAGATAATATTAAAAGATTTAAAGAAATGGCCAAAGTTTATGAAAGCACTCCTCCGGCAAAGGCCGGCCCGATGATGGAAAAACTCGATACGAAAACCGCCGCCGGCATCACAATGAATATGAAAAAAGACAAGGCAGGCGCCCTGTGGGCATACCTCACGCCGGCCAAGGCGGTGGAGATAACCAAGGAGATCACCAGGGCCGGAGGTTTTAAAAGTGAATAACCCGTAGAGCAGGACCCGTCTTCGCCTCGGGCGTCACGTAGCTCCATAAACATCGTGTTTAATCTGTTTGAAAAAAGGCGACAAAGATGTCGTCTTTTTTTGCCCTGATTTTCATCACAGCTTTTTTCCAACTTTTTCATTTTTGAGCGGATGGAAAAATCTTCCCCGTTAAGCAGGATAATTTTTCCCTCCGACATGTTTATATTCAAGGAATGATATTTGTATCTGGTTGATATAACGAAGGAATAATCTACTTAAAGGCCCTGGCATGTCCCTTGCTTTTGAACCTGTTAAAATTGTGCAGAGGCGTGCATGGAAATTTCAAGAGACTTTATAAACCTGTTATTACCGCAGTTCGGCGCTCATGATGGTGTGCAGTCGTCAGGGTTTAACGGTCAGCTGCCCCTTGAGGTCTTGTTCGGAGATAAAGGCGGGCAACCGGGCAAAATGTTTGAAGACATATTATTTGAGCTCGCCCGCTCCGACAAGGCAGAGGATTATGGCCCGAACGGAAAGGAAGCTCCGGCTTCAGTCATTATCTCAAAAGACGAGCCGATGCCGCTTGGGCGCCAACAACTGCCGGAAAAAGAAAAGGACAGGCCGGCGGCTGTGACGGGAACAGTTTTGTCAGAGACGGTCTTTTGTACACAAAGGCCCCTTGACGTGGCCGCCGCTTCCGACCAGAAGATTTCTGAAACCAATGTAATCCAACAAGACCCTGCCGCCTTTGCCAGCCGGGGCACCGAACGGGGTGGTGATAAGTTCAAAACACCCGAAGCGTTGACAGGCTCGACTGATAAAATATCTTCGGGCGGCAAGCCGGCAGAGCCGGAAGGCACAGACACGCAAGGAGAGAACAAACAGCAAAAAGGAGAGACGATTTTAAAAACAGCTCCCGAGGCAAACACTCACACCAGCACCTCAACGCACTCGCCATCAGAGACCGGTGAGGCAAAGAATGCATTATCGGAGGCACTGAAAGAAGGAAGGCAGATATCTGTAAAAGAAGCGCCCCTTAATGATTCATCCGCAAAGACCGACAAGCAAGTGACTGATTATCAGGATCGTTTCTCAAATGACAGGAGTGGCTGGCCAGGATCGACTGCTAAACATTCATCAGCCGGTGATGGAACTAAAAGAACATCCGGCCATCAACTTGATGACAAGCCTTCCGGGGCACTAAACATTTCTTTAAAAAACGAAAAAGCTCCTCCGGCTGCCTACACAGAGGGAAAGATAAATAATACTGCTTCAAAACACGCTGAGGCAACGGCCTGGAGGAAAGATGCACCCCATTTCAGAGAGGGGCAAAATGCGGATGCCCGTGTAAATTCTTCAGATGAGTTGGATGATACCTTACGGAGCCTCTCTCAATCCGGGCACCGGGATATAACGCCGGGAAGGGGACTCCGGCAAAATTTTCCCGATCGACACGAAATGCAATGGGAAGCAAGGGAGATGCCGTCGGGAGCCCGCGAATCCTCTGTGACTCGCCCATCGGGAAGGGAAACAAAAGTTGAGAACCTGGGTTCCCGCGGCGGGGAATTCATATCTGAAAGACAGGGATATGACCGCGTTTTTATGGCAGATCCGGAAAAAACAGTTACCGAAACACCTCCACAGCGCCATGGCTTTTCTTTCAAGGACTTGTCCGCCCCGTCCGAGGCCTTAGGCAAGACATTAAGCCCTGATGAAACGGATAAAAGAGAATTTCAGGCCACCGGTGAAGCACAGAGGCAAAGTGTTTGGACTAAACAGTATACACATGATGGCGAGGCCGTAAGCGTGGCATCCAAAGCCGGAAGACCGGCTCATGACAAAGCCACAGGCACGGAAAAGGCCGAGGTTCTTCACCAATCTGTCGGGGCACACAATGTTTCCCCACAGAAGATGACCCAGGAGAACATTCCCACTGCTCAAATTATCGAGCGCATCAGCGCGAGATTTATTGAAATCGCGGACAAGGACGGAGGAAGGGTAAAAGTCAGTCTTTCACCTCCAACCCTGGGAAACCTGGAAATGGATGTCATGTTGCGAAACGGTACTCTCAGGGTTGTTCTCGTCGTAGAGAGCAAAGACGTCCATCAGGCGCTTACCGCCAATATGGAAACGTTAAAAGGGGCACTGCAGAGCCACGGCCTGGTTATCGAGCGTTGCGAGGTGATGCTGCAGGACCGTCCCGACCATTACTGGCAGGGATTCAGCCACCAACACGCATTTGAGCGGGACCAGTCGGGAAGACGAGACGACAGCTCTGCCGGCGACCCTGAGTATGTAATTAGAGAAGTGAGCCCGATTGCCGAACAAAATATAAACAAGACGGCACGGGAGGCAGGAAAAATAAGCGTATTTGTTTAAAAGGAGAAAAATATGATCTCAGGAATCCAGGAAACAACACAAGCCGATTATACCGGCGCGCGCACTTCAAATAGAGTGGATAACACGCTGGGGAAAGACGCTTTTTTAAAAATGCTGATTGCCCAGCTGCGGCATCAGGATCCGTTAAACCCGATGGACGGGACCGCGTTTGTGGCACAGTTGGCGCAGTTCAGCTCACTGGAGCAATTAACCAACCTGAACGAAGCAATGGGAGCTCTCCCCAAATATTTAAACCAGTTCTCCAATGCTCAAATGGCCAACCTGATCGGCAATGAGGCGGTGGTAAAGGGCAATTCCATCACGGTGAGCGGTTCCGCCACGAACATTGTCTATCGCCTGCCCGCCGAAATTCAAAACGGCACGATAAAAATTTATAATGCAAACGGTATGCAGGTCGATACGATTAGACTCGCACCGCAAAGAGCCGGGGTGCAGAACATTCTCTGGAACTCGGGATCACATCCTCCCGGGAATTATACCTGGGAAATCACCGCTTCGGACGCCAGGGGAGGCACGGTGGTTCCTGAGCAGATGCTCTACGGGAGGATTCAGGGAGTGTCTTTCAAAAACGGCAATCCCTACCTGACGGTCAACGGACAGGAAGTGGCATTTTCGAACGTCGTTTCAATAACCAAAGCAAACAATTAACTTAATTTTGTCATAGAGGAGGAATGTTATGGGTAGTGCATTATGGGCGGGAATATCAGGGTTGAATGCCAGCGCCAAGCAGCTGGATGTCGTGGCCAACAATCTGGCCAACGTCAACACACTGGGTTTTAAAGGAGACATGACTTTTTTTGCAGACGTCTTGAGTTCGAGTATTTCCGGCGGGTCATCCGGAACACTGCAGGTCGGACGCGGCGTGGCGGTAGCCGAAGTCCAGACATCTTTTGCCTCCGGTTCTTTTGAAACCACAGGAAATGCAACTGATGCCGCCATCGACGGTGACGGTTTTTTCATGGTCAACGATAATGAAGGGGCAACCTATTATACCAGGGCGGGTGCGTTTCATCTAAATGCCGAAGGAGTGCTCGTCGATATCAACGGTTATTATCTGCAGGGGCAGATGTTTCGTGAAGACGGCTCGCTCAGTGCATTGGGTAACATCACTCTTACCGGTCTGCAGTCGGAACCCCAGATGACGACAACCTATTCTCTGGGTGCCAATCTTAATTCACAAACCGCTGCGGGGGATACCTACACTACGACTCAGTCCATTTACGACTCGCTCGGCGCTGTCCATACCTTTGAGACCGTGTTTGAGAAAACAGCTACCAACAACAGATGGGATGTCACATTTTCATTGGATGGCAACCCGGTGGCGTCAACAGTTCCGGCCTCTGTGGTCTTTGAGTTCGACAACGGAGGCGCGATGATTACTCCGGCAAATGTGACAATCAACATGCCGCCACTGGGCACCGGTGCGACATTCGGTCCTGTCACCTGGGACATGACCGGTCCGCATGCGCTTGCCATTACGCAATATGCTTCCGCCTCGGTCATCAGAGCCACCACGGCGGACGGCTACACATCCGGTAACTTGAAGTCACTGGCCATCGATCAGGCGGGCGTGGTAAGCGGGTTTTTCACCAACGGTCAGACATCCGAGCTTGCTCAGATAATTCTGGCATCCTTTCCCAACCCCTGGGCTCTTAATAAATTGGGCTCGAACCTTTTTGGTGAAACAGTCATGTCCGGCTCATCCGTGCGCAATATTCCCGGTGCATCCGGCATGGGAACTCTCACTCCCAATACGCTGGAGATGTCCAACACGGATATCGCCACGGAATTCATCCGCATGATCACCGCCCAGAAGGCGTATCAGGCCAACGCTAAGGTGATCACCACGGAAGACACACTGATGCAGGTGTTGATGAACATCAAACAATAAAAAATTAATGTCGGGCGTCACCGGTTTCGGCCGGGACGCCCGACATGGTTTTTCACCAATCGTATTTTACATTCCCGTCCGCCTCGTCTTTTATGATTTGTCAATTATTTGACATTTCGTCAAAAAAAGAAAAACCAACTCAAACTTCACAACCAGGCCGCAAATGTAGATTTATAATACCTTGAAATCACAGGTTAAACCATGACCGGAAAAAGGCATGGCAGTGGTATGTTCTTTGCTAACAAACTGATTGAATAAAATTGCGAGGGTGGTGACGCGTATGGCAGCCGATGAAAAAAGGGAAAAAGACCCGAGGCAAGACGACTCCGACGAGGAAAATGAAGAAGGGCAGAGTAAAGATTCCGGCAAAAAAAAATCAAAACTCCCGCTGATCATCATTCTCGTTGTCGTTGTTCTTCTGGTCGCGGGAGGAGCAGCCGGTGCCTACTTTTTCTTCCTGAAGCCGAAGCCGCAAACCGCAGAGGCCAAGCCTGCCGTGCAGGAACAACCGAAAGTTACCATTTTTTACCCGATGGAGCCTTTCATCGTCAATCTCCTGGATAACGACTCGGAAAGATACTTGAAAGTCGCCATGCAGATGGAGCTCTCCGATCAGAAAACAGCCGATGAACTAAGGCGCTTAAATCCGATACTGCGTGATACGATTCTGGATCTGCTGACATCAAAAACCTATCGCGAGATGCTCGATCCTCTTGGCAAGCAGAGGCTGCGCGATGAAATAGCCACCAGAGTGAATATGATTCTTGAGCAAGGAAAAGGCAAAGTAAACAAGGTCTACTTTACTGAATTTGTCATTCAGTAAAGCCAGCTGACCCGAGGCGGGGATTCATGGCAAATATACTCTCTCAGGAAGAAGTCGATGCTCTGTTACGGGGAATTTCCGGCGGAGACATTGAAACAGAAGTAGAAGTTTATCACGAACCGGGGGCGATCGTTCCCTACGATCTGACCAGTCAGGACAGGATAATCCGCGGGCGGATGCCTACGCTGGAGATGATCAATGAAAAGTATGCCCGTACCTTCCGGGCAACCCTATCTTCCATCTTGCGCAAAGTTATTTCAATTACCGCCGTGTCTGCCGACATGATCAAATTCGGCGAGTTTTTAAAGACTCTGCCTGTGCCCACCAGCCTTCATCTGTTTCGTATGGATCCGATGCGCGGGAACGCCATTTTCGTGGTTGAATCAAAGGTAATCTTTACGCTGGTGGATATTATTTTCGGTGGTACAGGCACTGAAGTCTTTAAGATCGAGGGGCGTGAATTCACCGCTATCGAAAGCAACCTGATCAAGAAGATTGTTTTGAGCGCCCTTGCCGATCTGGAGAAAAGCTGGAAGGCACTCATTGACCTGACTGTCAGCTACCAGAGGGCGGAGGTGAATCCTCAGTTTGCACAAATTGTCCCCCCCACTGACGTTGTCGTGGTGATGAATTTTGAGGTGGAAGTAGAGTACACCTCCGGCGTCATATCCATTTGTATTCCCTATGCAATGCTGGAACCGGTCAAGGAAAAACTCGCTGCAGGGTTCCAAAGTGAACAGCTTGAGGTGGACCGGGCCTGGAGCGGACGCTTCAAGGCGGGGCTGATGGAATCAAAAGTTGATATGATGGTGGAGTTGGGACGGGTTTCAATTTTAGGAAAGGACATTGCTAATCTGAAAACGGGGGATGTTATCCAGCTTGATCACTACGCGTCGGATCCACTGGAAATTTATGTGGAGGGGATCCCGAAATACAGAGGTTATCCGGGAATATTCAAAGGCAACAAAGCGGTTCAGATCTCTCAAATATTAACCGAAAAAGAGGATTTGGAATATGGAACAGAATGAAATTGATGAATTGATGAAAAGTGCGGCAGCAGCTAAAGAGGGGACCTCCGCTGCGGACGATAATCTGGGCTGGGACGATGTTAAAGAGGAAATGGAGCAGTCCTCGCATCCGGCAGAACAGAAAACGGAAGTATCCAGCGTTCATTTCGAAGAGCTGCAAAAAACCAAGCCGGACGGAAAGCCGAATATCAACATCGACTTCATCATGGATATTCCACTGACACTTACCGCGGAGTTGGGCAGAAGTAAAATGCTCATCAGCGAACTTCTTCAGCTGGGGCAGGGGTCAGTGCTGGAGCTTTCCAAGCTGGCGGGAGAGCCGATGGATATTTTTGTTAATCAACGTCTTATCGCGCGAGGCGAGGTTGTGGTGGTCAATGAGAAATTCGGCGTGCGCCTTACCGATATTGTTTCACCAGCCGAACGGGTCAATAAGCTGGGCTGAGAAAGATAAAGTATGGAAAATTTTTCACTGTTGTCCTCATTTCTGAAGATGATTTTCGCCCTCGCGGTTGTCCTGGGGTTGATGATCGGGGTCATGTATTTTGTGAAAAACTTTCTGCAGCGGCCCCTCCCTTCCGGCAATCAGCAGGATTTGATAAACATTCTTTATTCGAAATACCTCGGGCCGAAATCAAGCATCATGCTGATTGAAGTCATGGATCAGCTTATCGTTGTGGGCATTTCCGGCCAGCAGATGACTACCCTTGCCCATATTGACGACCCGCTGTTCGTCGAGAAAATAAAGACGAGAAACTCCGGTCAAAACATGTCTTTTTCAGGCGACAAAATATCAAAACTGCTCGCTATGGCAGGGTTTTCGACGAGTAAAAAAACAGACGGGTCCGGAAAATGAGAAAACTTGCCGGTATCATCTTATTAATTACTGCCGCTGCGGGCATTCTGGTCGTCGTGATGGTGCAGCCAGTCTGGGCGGCAAAGCCTTTCTCTCTTCCCAATGTGAACCTGACGCTCAGTGGGGGAACGACCGAGCCGGAAAAGATTCAATCACTGATTCAACTGGTCATCCTGCTGACGATTCTGACGCTGGCACCGGCCATTTTGCTGATGGTCACGTCTTTTACAAGAGTGGTCATTGTCCTGTCGCTGGTGCGCAATGCCATGGGGACTCAGCAGATGCCTCCGAATCAGGTGATTGTAGGACTGGCTCTGTTTTTGACATTTTTTATCATGTCGCCGGTGATCAGCCGGGTTAATACCGAAGCGCTTACACCGTACTATGAGGAGCAAATATCCGGTGAAACGGCGATGGACAGAGCCGTCGTGCCGGTGAAGGAATTCATGCTCAGGCAGGTGCGGGAAAAGGATCTGGCCCTCTTTATGAAAATTTCCGGTGAGGAGCGTGCGGCTAAACCCGAAGATGTTTCATTGTCAGCTCTGGTGCCGGCATTTGTCATCAGCGAGCTCAAAACCGCCTTTCAAATCGGTTTTATGATTTACCTGCCCTTTCTGATTCTGGATATGGTGGTGGCCAGTGTCCTTTTGTCCATGGGGATGATGATGCTGCCGCCGATTATGGTCAGCCTTCCGTTTAAGCTTCTTCTATTTGTCCTGGTGGATGGCTGGCATCTGATCGTCGGATCTCTGGTAAAGAGTTTCCATTAAGCGGGGAGAACGATTAATGACACCCGATATAGTCATGGGGTTGATGGCCGAAACAATCAAGACAACGCTCCTGGTCGCGGCACCGATGTTGATTGTGGGGTTGATTATCGGCGTGCTCATCAGTTTATTTCAGGCTGTGACGCAGATACAGGAGATGACGCTGGTGTTCGTGCCGAAAATCGTGGGAGTTTTAATTACATTGGTTGTCGCCCTGCCGTGGATGCTTGGACTGTTGATCAATTTCACTCATAAATTGTTCGCCAGTATTCCCATGTACGTCAAATGACATGACGCGGACGTTGTCATGAAAACAGTAAAGCCGGGAGCCAAGATAAATGACATTGCCTTTCCTGTCTGCAGATCATCTCGAGTCTTTTATTCTCGTACTTGTTCGGGTCAGTGCGATCATCGTTGTTATCCCTGTTCTTTCTGAAAAGAATGTTCCCGTTATGATCAAGGCGGGCCTGGCCGTCATCGTCAGCGTGGTCATTTTCCCGCTGGTCGCCGGCACGGTGCCTTCAACGAAAAACTATCACCTGTTTCATCTGATTACTCTGATAGCCGGGGAGGTCCTCATCGGGCTTACCATAGGCTTTACCGCACGCCTTCTTTTTGCCGCGATTCAGATTGCCGGAGACATCATCGGCTTTCAGATGGGCTTTGCCGTGGCGAACGTGATCGATCCCATGAGCGAGCAGAGTGTCTCTATTATCACACAGCTTAAGTATCTGATCGCCATGTTGCTTTTTATTACCGTCAACGCGCACCACTTATTTTTTCTGGCCATCATTCAAAGCTACCAGTTTGTCGCGCCGCTGAGTTTTCATTTTTCTCCGAATCTGATGCAGTTTATTTTTATCACATCCAAAGAAATGTTTGTCATCGGCCTGAAAATAGCCGCGCCTTTAATGGCCGTGATGATCTTTACCAATGTCGCACTGGGTGTCGTGGCGCGCACCGTGCCGCAAATGAATATTTTCATTGTAGGCTTCCCTCTGCAGATATCCATGGGGCTCATTTTCATCGGGCTGACCGCACCTGTATTTATACGCATGACTCAGGCGCTTTTCAATTCTTTGGAAGGAAAGATAATTTCCGCCCTGCGGCTGATGTGAATGTTGTCCATATAGCGTAAAGATAAGAGCCGGGCTTCACAACCAGGCCTTGTCGCGCCGCTGAGAAATCAACAGCGGATGGAATGAAGGAAAAAATAATATGGCGGAAAACGACGATCAGGAACGAACTGAGCAGGCAACATCGAAGCGGCGCGAAGAGGCACGCGAAAAAGGCCAGATAGCCCGTTCACAGGAAGTTGTGTCGGTAGGTATTCTGGTGGCCGGACTCATTTTCTTCTACTTCGGCGGCACGGGAATGCTTGCCAAAACACTCGATTTGATGGCCTCGATTCTGGGGCGTGCCGGTAGTGCGGATCTGACTCCCGACAGTGTCCGGGCAATTATAACCAGCTGCATTATTAAAGGTTTCGGCATTCTTTTCCCGTTGCTTATTGCCGTTTTGATTGCTGCAGTCTTGGGTAACGTTCTTCAGTTCGGTTTTTTATTCTCCAGCGAGAGCCTGCAGCCAAAGATCGAAAAAATCAGTCCGGCCAAAGGGTTTAAAAGGCTTTTTTCCGTCCGATCCCTTGCCGAGTTGCTCAAAGGAATCTTAAAAGTTTGTATTATCAGCTCGGTTGCATATCTCATTATCAGCAAAGAGTTCGGCAATCTTTCGCTTCTGACCGATCAATCGACCTGGGGAACTTTCAGCTATATAGGGGGTATCTGCTTCAAAATACTTTTGGCAATGACGGTCGTGTTGGTTTTTCTGGCGGCGCTTGACTATGCCTACCAGCGATGGGAATACGAAAAGAGCCTGCGGATGACGAAGCAGGAAATCAAAGATGAATTCAAAAACACCGAAGGGGACCCGCTCATCAAAGCCAGGATCAGGCGCATTCAAAGAGAGATGGCTCATCGGCGCATGATGGCGGAAGTACCCAAAGCCGATGTAGTCATCACCAACCCGACACATCTGGCCATCGCCATTAAATACTCTCCGGAGAAAATGGCGGCGCCGGTTGTTGTGGCCAAGGGCGCTGATTACATAGCAGAAAAGATAAGAAATATTGCCAGGGAAAATGATGTGCCCATCATCGAGGATAAGCCGCTGGCACAGGTATTGTATAAGATAGTTAAAGTCAACGCGATGGTGCCGGAATCTCTCTACAAGGCGGTGGCGGAAGTTCTGGCATTTGTCTACGAACAGAAAAAGATTAAGATATTCGGATAAACTATATGGCTGAACCACAGGCAAGCACAGGCACAAACGCATTTTTAGAGTCGGCAAGGTCAAGCTCGGCGATGATTGCGATGGGTGTCATCGCAATTCTCATGGTCATGATCCTGCCCATACCGACCTTTTTACTGGATATTTTGCTATCCTTCAGCATCGCGATTTCCATCATCATTTTGTTGATGTCTATGTACGTTTTAAAGCCTCTGCAGTTTTCTGTGTTTCCGTCAGTCCTGCTTATGGTGACGCTGTTGAGGCTTTCGCTTAACGTTGCCTCGACGCGGCTGATTCTTTTGCATGGAAATGAGGGGACCCAGGCTGCGGGCCAGGTGATTCAATCTTTCGGAACTTTTGTCGTCGGCGGGAATTATGTCGTCGGCATGGTCGTTTTCTTAGTGCTGGTACTCATTAATTTTATTGTCATCACCAAAGGCGCGACGCGTATTGCAGAAGTGTCGGCCCGTTTCACTCTCGATGCCATGCCGGGAAAGCAGATGAGCATCGATGCAGACCTCAATGCGGGGCTCATTTCAGACAACGATGCCAGGCGCAGACGTGCCGAGATTGAACAGGAGTCCAATTTTTACGGGGCAATGGACGGTGCCTCGAAGTTTGTCCGCGGCGACGCGATCGCGGGCATACTGATCGTTCTTATTAATATTATCGGCGGTTTGATTATCGGTGTCTTGCAAAAAGGCATGCCGGTAGTGGAAGCGGCCCGGAACTACACATTGTTGACGGTCGGTGACGGTCTGGTGACGCAGGTGCCGGCCCTCATCGTCTCGACAGCCGCAGGAATTCTGGTTACCAGAACATCGACAACCGCGGAGCTCGGTGACGAGGTTAAATCCCAGGTCTTCACGCAGCCCAGAGCGATTGCCACGGCTGCCATTATGCTGTTTGTGTTTGCCCTGATTCCGGGGATGCCCAAAATTTCATTTATACTGATTGCGGCGCTTGCCGGCATTGTCGCCTATCGCGTGGTGAAGAGCATTGCGCGTAAAAAGATAGAAGATGATAAAATCGAAGCCGAAGAAGAGGCACCGGCCAGAGAAGTCGATGTGGTGGCTCCGCTCGATGCTATGGGGCTCGAAGTCGGCTATACGCTCATACCGCTGGTTGACGCAGCGCAGGGGGGAGAACTGCTTCAACGTATCAAGTCGCTGCGTCGCCAGCTGGCTTCAGAAATGGGCTTCATCATGCCGGCAATCCATATCAGAGACAATCTGAAGCTGAAGCCCGATGAATACACGGTGATGCTGAAAGGTGTGGAAATCGCCCGCGGTTCAATAATGATGGGATATCACCTGGCCATTTCCGCCGACGAGACAGACGCTTCAATTAAAGGTGTAGCAACTAAAGAACCGGCTTTCGGACTTCCCGCTGTTTGGGTGACAGACAGGGAAAAAGACGCGATTATGGCCAAAGGCCATGTCGTGGTTGACCCGGCCACGGTCATAACAACCCACCTGACAGAGCTTACCAAAACCTATGCCGACGAGTTGCTGGGCAGGCAGGAAGTGCAGTCGCTGGTGGACAATCTCGAGCAGCTCTACCCGCGGGTGATTAAGGAGATCGTTCCCAAGGTTGTTCCGCTCAACATTTTGCACCGCGTCCTGCAGCGCCTGCTGCGCGAGCGGATTTCCATCCGTGATTTGCTGGCCATTATAGAAACTCTTGGCGAATACGTACCCATGACGAAAAATGCCGATATCCTGACCGGCTACGTAAGGCAGGCACTGGGGCGTGCCATCACGCGCCAGTATCAGGATAAAGAGGGGAACATCACGGTGATGATCATGTCCCCGGATATTGAGGACAAGATCAGTCGCTCCATTTCCCACACCGAATACGAATCCTTTGTTTCTCCGGACCCGAATGTCGTCAAGAAGATGGTGGCAAGCCTCCATAAGATGGCCACTACTTTCACCGCCAGCGGACTGCAGCCCATCGTTCTGTGCTCGCCGGAAACCAGGATCCATTTCCGTAAGATTCTGGAAAAGCTGCTGCCTAACGTGGTTATTCTGGCGCACAACGAAATATCACGTGAAACAAATGTCAAGTCTCTGGGGATAGTAGAGTAGCCATATGCAAGTAAAGCGTTATGAAGTCGAATCAATACTGGAGGCCATGAGCAGGATTAAAAAAGATCTGGGGCCTGACGCCATTGTGCTTTCCACGCGAAAAATAAAAAAAGGGAAGGTTGAGATGCTTGAGGTCATGGCGGCCCGCGATGAAAACACTCAGCCGATGGCACGCTGCGAAAAACCGTCCGCGCCGCTTCATTACGGTGGTGCCGTCAGGGATGGCAAGGTGGACGAAATGGCGCAGATTCTCCGCGAGTTTAAGGAAATCAGAGATTCCATTATTGCCTGCCAGAGGCAAAATACGCTGGCGGGGGAATTGGCCGAAATACGCGAAACCATCAGTTCATTTTTTGATGCACTGGGAATGCGTGGTCGGAAAATACCCCAGGATGTAAGCTCTAAACTGTATCTGAAACTTTTGGGGAAAGGTTTTTCGCGCGCCGGCGCCTGCCGTATTGTGGATGAGCTCAGGCGTTGCGGCAATCAGGATTACTTGAAAAACGAGGCCGCGGCCCTGTCAGCCGCCGCCGAATATATCGGTAATACACTCACCGTGGCGAAAAAAAACGAACCTGGCGCCAGAATCAGAATGTTTGTGGGTCCGCCCGGCGTAGGCAAAACAACTACACTGGCCAAGCTGGCCGCGCGCTTCTCGATCGGGGAGGGGAAAAAGACCGGTCTTATTACAGTCGATGATTGTCGCATCGCGGCAGCCGAACAGCTTGGCGCCTATGCGCGCATCATGGGTTTGCCGCTTCTGACGGCATCTACAAAAGAATCTTTTGCAAAAGCGGTGGAAAAGTTATCCGACAGGGATGTCATTCTTGTGGACACGCCCGGTCGCGCCCTGCCCGATGACGGATATTTAAACCATTTGCGAAAGGCTATGCCCGGTCATTTCATAGAAAAGAATTTGCTGATAAACGCGACCGGCAATGAAGATTATCTGAAAAATATTTTGACAGGTTATGAGCATCTGGACCCCAACAATCTCATTATCACCAAGGTTGACGAATCCAGGCGCTGCGGCATGCTCTACGACATGATATGCGGAGCAAAAAAACCGGTCCGTTATGTTACTTTCGGACAGAATGTGCCTCAGGACATTGACGATGCGACCCCGGAGATGATGGTGTCACTGATGCTGGATGGCAGCATGTCCTTAGCCGGCAAGCGGACGGTATATCCGGTTTTATACAAGGAGCGAGATGAAGGTGGATCAGGCGGAGATGTTGCGGGAAATTAAAAAGAAAGAAGAGTTTGCTCAAATACCGCGGAAGCCGGCACAGCGTGAAGGGAGCCGCAGCGATGTGCGGGTGCTTTCCGTAACCAGCGGCAAAGGCGGTGTCGGTAAAACGAACATCGCGGCCAATCTCGCCTATCTGCTGGCGAAGAAGCGCAAGAAAATGCTGGTTCTCGACGCTGATGCCGGACTGGCCAACATTGACGTAATTCTCGGAATAAATCCCCGCTATAATTTGTCACATGTTTTGAGTGGCGAAAAGACGATCACGGAAGCTCTCGTGGAGGGGCCCGGTGGTATCAGAATATTACCGTCAGCATCGGGGCTGCCGGAAATGACCGACCTCTCACGCGGTCAGAAGCTGACACTTATCGACGAACTGAACACATTGAACTCTGAAGTGGATTGCATGTTGATTGACACGGGTGCGGGCATTTCTTCAAATGTCATGTATTTTAACATGGCGGCCAAAGAGATCATTGTTGTGGCGACTCCGGAGCCGACATCACTTACGGATGCCTATGCGTTGATTAAAGTTCTCTATCAACGCCATGCCAAGAGACGTTTCCGCCTGATTGCCAACATGGTGAAAAACGCGGCGGAAGGAAAAGAAATATATTCGCGTCTGGCGCGTGCAAGTGATCATTTCCTGAATTTAACTATTGAATATTTAGGCCATATCGTATTAGATGAAAAGGTCAATGGGGCGGTCCGGCAGCAGAAAGCTTTTGCGGAATTATACCCTCAGTGCCCGTCTGCTCTTTGTCTTGCAAGAATAGCGGAGAAAATTTCCTCGGAGACAGTAGACGAGTATGAAAACGGCAGCATTAAGTTCTTCTGGGAAGAAATCATCAACCAGGGCCGAGCTTAAAGATGAGCGTGATGCTCAGATTTTAAAATACGCGCCGCTGGTGAAGAATATCGTCGGCAGGCTGGCCTCCAAACTTCCCATAGACGCGGCGGATAAGGAAGACCTGGTCAATGTGGGGATCATGGGCCTGATGTCGGCGTTGGAAAAATACGACAAGTCCCGTAACGTACAATTCGAAACCTATGCCAGTTTCCGTATACGCGGTGCGGTACTCGATGAGCTCCGGGCCAAAGACTGGGTCCCGCGTGCGACGCGCAGCAAAGACAACAAAATTGAAAAAGCGATCACCGCTTTGAAAAAGGAACTCGGCCGTGCTCCGGAAGAATCGGAGATTGCCGAGCAGATGAGTATTTCACTGGCCGAGTACCAAAAGATGCTCGATGAGGCCAGATGTGTTTCTCTGATTTCCACCGAAGATCTGCCGCCGGATTATCTTGAAAAATTCAGCCGAAATGATGTTCTGGAACAGATTAATGAAAGCAATCCTCTGCACATGCTCGTCGATATGGAGTTCAGAGACAAATTGAAGCAGGCGATTGATCAGCTGCCGCCTAAAGAAAAACTGGTTTTGTCACTGTATTATTATGAGGAAATGACCATGAAGGAAGCGGGCAGGGTGATGGAGCTTACCGAATCACGAATTTGTCAGCTCCACGCGCAGGCAGTCCTGCGCCTGCGCTCTATGGTCAAATTTGCCAGATAATGCCGGGGTGAGAAGTTGAAAAAAGTCAAGCTGGATCTATGGGAAGATATTCCTGAAATCGAAGAGCGAATGGATGAGCAGGGACAAGTCTCAGACGCTCCTGAAGCTGTGTCCGGGGAGGGATTCTTCAGCAAGTGGGCCACGAGAAAACTATTTGTCCTCATCATGCCTGTGGGGCTGGTTCTGTTGCTTGCAGTGTCCGCAACCATTTTTTTGCTAAAAAGGACAATAACTCAAAGGCAGGTCGCCAGAATTCAGATTCAGAAACCCCAGGAGACAATCCGGGCCGAGCAGTTACATAAAAACGCGACTGTTGAGGAAGCTCCCGCAACCGGCATTAAGCAGGCTTCACCGGAGAAGACTGAAATACTACATTTCACTGATTTCATGATTGACCTCAAAGATGCGCAGGGGAAAAGCCACGTTCTGTTTTGCGATCTCGCATTTGAAATTGCCGGCACAGGGCAAAACGAGCGCGCAGAAAAAATTACTCTTATTCGCGGAGCCATCATCAAGGCGGCGCAGGCCAGAAGTGTTGTCGCTTTAAGGTCCGTTGAGGAACGCAAAAAACTGAAAAAGGATTTCGCCACGGCCCTTGACGGTATCCTGGGCGATGGCTCAGTCAGAGACGTTTATTTTACAAACTATTTGATTATCTGATACCGGATAACAGGTGAACTTTACAAAGGCCCTCATGGAATCAAACAACGAATATAGACTATTGGAAGATGAATTTAAGGCCACGTTTATAAAAGAGCTGATGCCGGGAATTTTGCATAATTTTGCCAATCCGTTAAACGGCATCATGGGCCGTTCCAAATTGTTGCAACGCCGTATCGATAGCCTGGCCAAAAAGTTGGTGCAACATCACCCCGACGTGTCAGTTGCCCTGTTTGAAGAGATGGAGAAAATTAAAAGCGATGTCCGTTCCGTCAATAATGAATCAGAAGTATTTTTCGGGATGTTTCGGGATGTAAGTACGAAATTTTACGCCCTGGCCACCCGCGAGGAAGAGAGAATAAGCCTCTCTCAAATGCTGGCCGCCGAAATGCGGTTTGCCGACTTTTACCTGGAATTCAAACATGAAATTACCAAGACACTGGCTCTCGACAGGGAGATTCCTGAATTCATGGGAAACGCCCGCGAGCTCTCTCTCAGCTTCTGGAGACTGATAAGGTTCGCCATGGTTCAAGCGCTCAACAGCAAAAAAAAGGAGTTTTTTCTGTCAACCGGTCACGACCGGGAAAATGTCCATGTTCAGATAAAATATACCATTGACGAATCCTCAAGGCACGCAATGAACCCGGATACTGGAATGATGTCTGCAATTGAAATTCTCAAAAAATATTTAGCCGAGATTCAATTTTTAAAGGAAGACGGAATCAATGCGATAATGGTGAGAATTCCTTATCGTGTCTCCGGTGATTGAATTAAATTTAAGTAATTTTGAATGATTGACGATCTATAGAGTGGAAAACCTGTTTTGGAAGAATTTTTCCCGAAACAGACGGGGTAGTGAAAATGGCCAGGCCCGTAGATCTTCAATCGTCGATTTTGCAGACCTCCGTTACGGAGAAAGTGCAGCAGATTCAGCAACAGCACGCTGATATGCAGCAGAGGTATTTTCAGCTGAAGCTTTCTGAAGAAGACAGGCTGGCACGGGAAAGAGTAAGAGAGTTTGAAGAAGCTGAAAAAGCAAAATTAAGAAGGAAAGAGCGAAGACAGGATCGCGAACCGGACACCGGACATCAAGCGGCTCACGGCACTCCGGCTGAGGGAAATGCCGATGATGATCCGGAGCAGGGAGCTCATGTCAATATAAAGGTATAGCATGAATATGTGCAGTCCCGCCATTTTGCAGCTGATAATCGATTTTGTTTTACTGCTGGCGGTCATTTTCCTTCTCTGGCGCCTCAACTTCAATTTGAAAAAATCGCACAACAAATCACATCGGGAGATGCTGGACTCTTTCAGGGCACTTAAGGAAGAGTCGCAGGCGGAATCAGAGCGTTTTCTTGAAGCGCTGGAAAAGAGCCGGCTGGCACTTAAGGAAATCGCTCTCGAATTGGACATTAAAGAGAAAAGAGTCAGATCGCTTCTGGGCAAAACAAACGAAGCTGCGATGGATGGGTTTGAAACCACGTCGGCGGCAGCAAATCCGGACGATAAGCACGCCCGGGTTGTTGAGATGATAAAAAACGGGCATACCCGGCAGCAGGCAGCCCTGGAGTCAGGAATTCCCGAGGCGGAGATAGACCTGATTGTCGAACTCTACAGGATAAAAAATGAGATATCCTGATGGCCGTAAATTCAGTAATACAGGGTATATACATAAAACCGGAAGTAATTCCTCTATCCCCCAAAACAAACCTTCCCCTGCCGCAGTTTAAAGCCGGAGAAGTTCTCTGGGTAAATGTCATTGAAAAAATTGCCGCCGATCAGTATCTGATGTCCGCCAAAGGCAGTGCGCTCAGGGCAGCCAGTTCAGTGTTACTTAATCCGGGTGATAAAATACGTGTTCGTGTCCAAAGTGTCCTGCCCCAGATTGTTTTCAATCTGCTCGACGCGCTGCCGCAGGAAGTGTCTGCTAAAATAAACGCGCAGCTGATACAATGGCGAGCGAACCCCGATTCTTTTGCACAGTTGCTTGGCAGACTTTCGGAATTTTCCGCACTTTTGAAAGCGACCGATCTGCCCGGTTTTCTGCCCAAAGAGGCGGACGCTCTTTTGTCCATCTTCACCAGTATAATTTTCTCTCCCCGTACCAGAAACAACCAGCTGTTTGTAAAGGATTTCCTTTCCAGATTCGGATTATTTCTGGAAAGTGACCTGGCTCGTGAAGCTGCTTTCACCGATGGAAAGGGTGCGGGAGTTTTCATGAAAGACAATCTCAAGGCATATCTGTTAAAATTAGCAGCATCGCTCCATGAGGAGGCGCAGGGGGAAGAGGGCCGGGCGGGGGCGGCCAGGCTTGCCGCCTTAGCGTCTTTCACTTCCGAGGCGCTAAGCATCATTGAGACCAGACAGGCGCTGAATACTGTCTTTCAAAGCAATGAATCCGGTTTGTATCTGCAGGTGCCCCTGGCGCTTGGTCAGGCATATGGTCAGGCAGATATTTTTATAAAACCGGATGATCATGGCGCCGATGGGAAAAACAAATTCTCTTCCTGCCGGTTTGTTATTTTTCTGGATATGGATATTCTGGGACGGATTGCCGTGGATGCCCTGCTTAGAGAGGGTCGGATAAAATGTGTCATTCGTTGTGAAAATACAAATACCGTTCGGCTCATCGGCACGAAACTGGATAAACTGAAAGAGGCCCTTATAGGTACCGGTTATAATGTCGACCTTCTCGATTGCCTCAAAGCCCAAGACATCGCAACTGAAAAAAAAGAATATATCGATGAAATATTAACCGGTTCAACCGGAATTGTTAATGATTTTGTTTAACCTTTGAAAATGAAAAAAAAACCGATTGATCATCAGCCGCCGGCAAAAATTGCGACTGCTATAAAATACGACAACCAGAAAAATGAGGCGCCTCTTGTGACTGCCTCAGGCAGAGGAGAAATTGCTGAAAAGATCATCGAGCTTGCCCGCGAACACGGCGTTCCGATTAAGAATGACCCGCAACTGGCCGCGGCATTGAGTAAGCTGAAGGTCGGTAAAGAAATTCCCGTCGAACTCTACCGGGCGGTAGCCGAAATACTCGCCTTTGTCTATTCCCTGAATGAAGATCAACGCGCCCGGCGCCCCGAAAAATAACTCTAAAATCATAATTTCACTAAAGCGGAAAAATCTTCCGCGGGGTAAAAAATTGCCGCCGTAAAGATGTTGCCGGCAAAGCAAATAATAGAGTAATAAAGCTCTGCAAAAAGAACAAATCGCACTCACTCTTTATAATAACCCCTGTAATATCATAATGATATACTATTGAAAGAACGCACTACAGTGTCTGAGCCGGCCATCTGCCAGGTGTGGCACATCGATTGCAATCTCGCTCCTAGAAAGGAGAAGGCAGATGCTTTATGACGTGACGGATGTCGGGCGGGCGGGGGCAAGGAAGCTTCTCGAGCTTGATTTTGTGGCCAACAACGTTGCCAACTCATCCACCACCGGTTTCAAGGCGGAACACCTCTACTACGCCATGAAAGGAAAGAAAATTGACCAGGGCGTTATGCCGGGACTGGGATATACAATATCAGCCATCGATTATTCCCAGGGAACACTCCAAACGACCGGCAATATCCTTGATCTGGCCATAGAAGGAGACGGGTTTTTCACAATACAGACAAATCAGGGGACCGTCTACACGCGTGATGGCTCTTTCATGCTAAATAAAAACAAAGAGCTGGTAACAGGGCAGGGTGAGCATGTTCTCGGGGATGCGGGCAGGATCGTCATCGATGGCACGTCGGTTAAAATCAATGAAGAAGGAATGATTTATGTTGACGAGAATCCAGTCGGTAAAATCAAAGTGACGGCTTTTGAAAATGAGCAGTTGCTGACACGCTCGGCCGACGGCAGATATACAGACCGTGCCGGGGCTTCGCCCAAAAAAGCGGCGAATTACAAAGTAAACAGCGGCTATCTGGAGATGTCCAATGTCAACGCGGTTCGTGAAATGACGGATATGATCAATCTGCAGCGCACTTTTGAAACATATCAGAAAATCATTTTGACTCTGCAGGACATGGACAAAATTTCCACAACCAGAATCGGTAAATTAGTATAGGGGGACTGACAATATGATGAGATCACTGTGGACGGCCGCCACCGGCATGGTGGCGCAGCAGATCGAACAGGACATCGTGGCCAACAACCTGGCAAACGTCAACACGGTGGGCTTCAAGAAGTCGCGGGCTGATTTTCAGGACCTGATGTATCAGATTTACGCTAAATCAGGGGCGGAGACATCACAGGGAAACCAACTGCCGGTAGGCATTGAAGTCGGTATGGGAGTGAAGCCAATTTCCACCCAGAGGATGTTTTTGCAGGGTGATTATCAGCAAACCGGCAATCAGTTTGACTGGGCTATCGAAAAAGACGGTTTTTTCCAGTTCGACGACAATGGTGAGACATATTACGGGCGGGCGGGAAATTTCAAAATCAACCGCGACGGCCTGATTGTTAACTCGGAGGGCCTTCCGCTGTTGCCTAACATCACTGTCCCGACGGGGACAGTTTCCTTTACCGTGGACACAGGCGGAACCTGGACCGCAGCCGACCAGGAAGGAAATCCTCTGGCCACAGGAAGGCTGGAGCTGGCGATTTTCATCAATCCAGCGGGACTTACAGCAATCGGCAGGAATCTTTTTGCAAAATCCGAGGCCTCCGGCGAGCCGATTACCGGAAATCCCGGAGAAAACGGTATCGGCACCATCTCACAGAATTTTCTGGAAATGTCCAACGTCAATGTCATCGATGAAATGGTACGGATGATCGTAGGGCAGCGCGCCTATGAGATAAACTCCAAGGCCATCCAGACCGCGGATTCCATGCTGGGGATCATTGCCGCTCTGAAGAGGTCATAGGAAATGGCAAAATTTAGCCTGAAATATCTGTGTGTTTTCCTGTTGGGGTTCCTTGTCGTTCCGGCAGGTGCTCTTGGTAGCAATGTCACGGTTGATTATGAAAAACAGCTCATTGAATACCTGAAAGAGCATATTGAAGCAAATTCACTCCACCCGGAGGGCGGCGTGCGCTTCGAGCTGCTCTCCCGTGTGACGCCGCCGGAAAAAAATCCGGACAATCTGACCTGTCAGATAACCAGCCGTCCGGGCGAGGAATATATAGGCGATACCTCTTTCAATGTACGAGTATTCAATAATGGAGTCTTTCTGAAAGAGGAAACATTGCGTGTGCGCATCGAGGTGTTGCGCGAATTCGTTTTCAGCCTCAACCCCATCACGAAAAACACGGTTTTGACCGATGACGATGTGACTGTGCAAAAAAAATGGGTGCGTCGTATTCCGGCAAATTCTCTGTCTTCAGTCGATGAGGTCAGGGGCAGAAGTCTTGCCGTGTCACTTCGCCCCCATGCGCAAATCACGCGCAATATGCTCCGGGAGGTCAAAACAGTAAGCAAGGGGAAAATGGTGAAAGTTGTCTTGGACAACGGACTTATGAGGATCGTCATGAACGGCCTGGCGGAGGAGGACGGAACGGATGACTCGGTTATCAGGGTCCGTAATCTTAATTCCAATAAAATCATCTACGCACGGGTTGTCGGCCCGTCGCTTGTTCAGATTGATTTCTGAAGAAAAGAGGCACAAATGAAAAAAAGAAACATGCAAATACCGGCACTTCTTATCCTTTTCTTCCTGTTGATCACAGGCTGCTGGCCGACCAAAACCGTTGTACGGCCTGAAGTTGCCGCTGTGCCGCCCCAGCCGTCACCCGAGCCGGCGCCGGGCGCCATCTGGCGAGGAGAAAGCGATAAAAGCATGATCTTCACGGACAAAAAGGCAAGATATGTAAATGATATAGTGACAATCATCGTTGCCGAGGCAGCCTCGGGAGGTAATAAGGCGACCACCGGCACCAGCCGTAATGCCTCCACCAGCGCCAGCATCGATGCTTTCATGGGGCTTGACAATTACATTCTCGGGAAAAACGCTAATATGGGAGGAGAAATTGCCATCGGCGGCAGGCACGCCAACAGTATGAAGGGACAGGGAGACACCAGCCGTAACAATACACTGGTGGCCAGAATAAGCGCGCGTGTCATTCGGGTCATGGAAAACGGTGACCTGATGATCGAGGGGCGCAGGCAGGTGACGATCAATGCTGAGGATCAGTACCTGATCATCGGCGGGATTATCAGGCCGCAGGATATCACTGCCGAAAACACTATCGCATCCCAGTATATTTCAGACGCCCATATCATTTTTACCGGAACGGGTGTGATCAACGACAAAATGAGACCCGGCTGGGCAACACGCATTGTCGACTGGGTCTGGCCTTTTTAAATGATGAGGGAGATGGACATGACAAAAAAAACCATGATGTCATTGATGATAGTGCTGGCACTGCTTGTTGTGTGCTCCGGTATCAGTTTTTCGGCCAGGATCAAGGATATCGCTTCCATTGGCGGGGTGCGGGACAACCAGCTGATCGGGTACGGTGTGGTAGTAGGACTTGCCGGCACAGGCGATGACCTGGCCAAAAACCTCTTTACCGCCGCTTCACTGGCGAACATTATGAACCGTCAGGGCCTGACCATGAAAGACAAGACATCCGTTTTGAAGGCGGACAATATAGCTGCCGTGATGGTTACGGGCATACTGCCACCTTTTGCGAAAAACGGCTCAAAAATCGATGTTGTCGTTTCTTCTGTCGGTTCGGCCAAGAGCTTGCAGGGCGGGACGCTTTTGATGACGCCTTTACGCGGAGCGGATGGTGAGATTTACGCGGTTGCGCAGGGCCCGATATCGCTGGGCGGTTATTCCGCCGGTGGAGCAGGAGGGGGGGCGGCCAAAAACCATACGACGGTGGGAAGAATTTCGAGCGGAGCCACGGTGGAGAGGGAACTGGCCTATGACTTTGATAAACAGAAAGCCTTGATGATTAACCTTCAACAACCAGACTTTACCACCGCCACCCGTATGGCCGCCTCTATCAACAGTTCCCTGCCGTTTGCCGAGGCCAAGCAGCTGGACGCTTTTTCTGTGAGCGTCAAAGCGAAAAATGATTTCAGTGGTTCGTTATCCGAGCTTGTCTATCATATCGAGTCACTTGACGTAGAAGTTGACAGCCAGGCTGTGGTCATCCTCAATGAAAAAACCGGTACCGTGGTCATGGGCGATAATGTCCGTATCTCCACGGTGGCCGTGGCGCATGGGAATTTAAGCATACAGATTAAAGAGGAGACAAAAGTCTCCCAGCCTCTGCCGCTCGCCCCGTCGGCGCCGAGACCGAGGCAGATGCAGCCCGGCACTCAGGCTCACCCCCCTGTACAGGCACCTGCCGGAGTGGTTGTCGCGCCGGGCGGACAAACGGTTGTCACTACGGAGACGACGATCGCCGTTTCAGAGGAAAAACACAGGCAGCTGATGCTGTTACCTCAATCCGTGACAATATTCGAAGTGGTCCGGGCGCTAAATGCTATCGGTGTATCGCCGCGTGATTTAATCACCATACTGCAGGCCATCAAGGCAGCAGGTGCCCTGCAGGCGGATATTCAAATTATTTAGCAGGTTTCCGTTATGGACAGCATGAAACTAACGCAGATTACGCCTCAGTTCAAACAGCAGACGGTGTCAGCTTCAAGCGAACCGGCCCGTGCCAGGCACAGCCCGGAGGAGCTGAAAAAAATTAAGAAGACCTGTGCCGATTTTGAGGCCATTTTTACCTATGAACTTATTAAATCTATGCGCCGAAGCATTCCGGAACAAAAAACCGGCATGAATTTCGGCAAGGACAGCTATATGATGATCATTGATCAGAAACTGGCGGAAAATATGTCCCATAATGGCAAGGGATTGGGGCTGCAGAAAATGCTATTTGAACAGTTTACCAAAACAAATTTTCCCGGGAGGTGAAAAAAAATTAAAGTAATGTCTTGACTGTGCCGATAGGTGGAGTAAGATTCAACAAAAGGAGAGGTTTTCATGAAAGTGTCGGATATTAAAGACGTAAGCGCTCAGTACATTCAGCAGTATCAACGCAATGAAAGTGCTGCCCCGGCAGCCGAAAAACAGGCTGCTGCGTCGTCGAAAACCACTGAAAAAGTTGATCTTTCCACCATGGCAAGGGACATTCAAAAAGCTAAAGTTGAAGTGTCGAAGCTGCCTGACGTCCGCGAAGAGAAAGTGCGGGAAATTAAAGATCAGGTGGATAAGGGCACATACAACGTGAGCGGAGAACAGATTGCCAACAAGATGGTGGGAGAATCAATAATTGATCTTTTTGCCTGAAAATCAGGCAAAAACATCCCTCCCGGACGATCTGTCTGTAGTCAATGACTCCAGACGGGTGAGCCCTCCAGACAGTGCACCCGTTTCCCAATACTCGCGTCGTTTTGCCCCAACCAAAACAGAAAAGGATATTGATATGTTGGAGCAAAATATCTATGTGAGCAACCGCCTTGAAACTTCTGTCAATGATGATTTGTTTTCGGCCCTGATAGACGTACTTGCCGGGCAAGTCTCCGTTTACGAAGAGATGAAGAAGTTTTTAATCTCCGAAAAAGAAATGCTCGCAAAACCCGCAGCTTTTACGGCAATCAATAAAAGCAACGCGGCCAAGGAAAACATCATCCTCAAAGCAAGGATCTCACAAGAAGCCAAAGTGAATTTATTAAAGAAAATCGCCCGTAAATTCGATATAAATGAGGACGAGGCGACTGTGCCGGAACTTGCCGAATATGCCGGGGAGGAAAAAAAGAGAATAATTGAAGATTTGAGAAAAAGCCTCCTCCTGATTGCGGGAGAAATTGAAGCACTGAACAATGAAAATAAAAATATATTAGATGGTTCCATGTATAATATTAAAGCATCGCTTGAGTTCTTGGTATCTCTTGTCGAGAGGTCCGGAACTTATCAGGGCAATGGAAAAATCGGCCTCGTGCAAAACAACGGCAGGCTGCTTAGCACGGAGGGTTGACAGATGGCTGATATCGGGAAAGTTTTATATACGGCTCAGGAGGCACTTTTGAGTAACCTCACGGCAATCAATGCCACGGGCAGCAATATCGCCAATGTCAACACTCCCGGCTACTCACGGGTGAGGCCTCTGTTTGAGTCGGTAGGCTCCAAAGACCCTCAGTCCGGACGTGAACAGATCGGTGTGCGCATTTCCAATATAGAGCGGATTTATGATAAATTCCTGGAAACTCAAATGATCGCACAGCAGTCAGCCCTTTCGAAATTCACCACCCGGGAAGACATTCTCTCCAGAGTTGAGGCAATCTTCAATGAGAACACCGGTGGCGGGATCAATGACGCAATTGGCGATTTTTTTAATGCCTGGGGGAATCTCTCCGTTGATCCTTTGAGCAAAGCAAAAAGGGATATGGTTATCTCCACCGGAGAAAATCTTTCACGCCTGTTTAATTTGAGGGTGGAAAGCCTGGAAAACCTCCAGTTGAACGCGGATGAAAGTATCGCCAATGAAATTGCCACACTCAACAGCTACCTCAAAGACGTGGCCCGTTACAATGAACTGATTGTCAGTGCAGAAAATGCCGGATCAACCGCCCATGCCGTTCGGGACCATAGGGGGTTGATCTTAAATGAGATCAGCCAGATAATTAATATCAACTATGTCGAAAAACCGGATGGTTCAATCTACATCTATATGCCCGACGGAGGTAAAACCCTTGTTGAAGGTTTCAATAGCTGGGAATTAATGGCCCAGGTAAACCCCGCCAATCACAGTTTCTATGATGTCGTCTTTAAAAATGATCCCACTCAGATTCTCAATGACCGGATAGGCGGAGGCAGACTAGGTGCATACCTGGAAATGAGAGATAAGGACATTCCCTCGTATATCGAAAAGCTCGATGACACAGCTCTGGCAATTATGGACAGAGTGAACACATTGCATGCTGACGGCTTTGATCAGGATGGTACCGGGGGAGTGGAGTTTTTCAGTTCCAACCCGGCAAACCCCGCAGCGACGATGAGCGTCAACATAACCGACACGAGAAGAATTGCCGCATCTGTAAGTGAACATGCCGACGGCAATAATGCCACCGCTATCACAGGCCTGAAAACAGAGATAAACACGGTATTGGGAACCACAATCGACGGTTATTTTAATTCATTCATCGCAAAAATCGGGCGTGATGCGGTTGATGCAAAGCAGGCGGTCATCCGCGAAACGACGATTTATAACCAGCAGGTGGAACAAAGAGAGCAGCTCTCTGGAGTATCCCTTGACGAGGAGATGATGAATCTGATTAAATATCAAATGGCCTATGGGGCGGCAGGTAAAATGACAGCCACGGTCAATGAACTGATAGACACACTTCTTAACCTGATAAGATAGGCTAGGAAAGAGGCAAATGAAATGATTCACCGAATAACGGAAAATATCAAGTTCAGCATGCTTACAACCAATATGCTGAACATTCAGCGTGAATATAGTGATCTGATGGAAAAGCTAGCCACGCAAAAGATGATTAACCGCCCCTCCGATGACCCGGTTGCCACCAACACTATTCTGGACACGCGCACGGCTTTAAACGCCATCAATCAATACAATAGTAATATAACCGACGCTCAGATAGCCTTATCCATAAATACTTCGGCATTGTCTTCGGTAAAAAAAATCATCTCCGAGGCTGTTACTATTGCGATATCAGAGGCTGGCACCGGCTCGGCCGAAACGATGGCCATTTCAGCCCAGAGGGTTTCAGCCATGATCGATGAGTCAATGACGCTGATGAACACGAAAAATGGCGACAGCTATATTTTCGCCGGATCTGCCCTGGATACAATACCTTATATTTACAACGATGGTCCCCCCGCGGCATATGTATATCGGGGAAACAACGACCAGCTCAGTGTGCTTGTTGGAAACGGCAATGCTTTTGCGTACAACATCACCGGAGGGGAAGCATTTGGCGGCGCGGATGTTTTAAATGCCCTCCTGGCGCTCAGAAATGCACTCGAGACAAATGACGCTGACGCGGTCAATACGCAAATTGATGTACTGCGGCCACTGGAGAGCCGTGTTCTGCAGGCGGAAACATCAGCCGGGGCGAAAATTAGTTCACTGGAGCTTACCCGCAGCAACCACGACAAGCTGAAGCTGGAGTTGACCAATATGGTTGCCGATGTGGAAAATGCTCAAATGGCGTCACTTATCACTGCTTTTCAAATGAAGCAGATCGCCATGCAGGCCTCCTACAGTATGGCGGCAAAAATCAGTGAAATGACAATAATGAGTTATATTTAAGGCGGAAATGGTGAAAGATGCTTATTTTAACCAGAAAAAGCGGACAATCCATTACAATCGGAGAAAACATTAAAATCACTATTCTCGAAATTAAAGGTAAATACGCCCGTGTCGGTGTGGAGGCTCCTCGCGATCTAATGGTACACCGTGAGGATGCATCTTCTCCTGAGCAGGAAAATAAAACATCTGAATAAAACTCAATTATTTCACTGCTTACTTTCCCTTCAAATTTTGTGATACATTTCACTAAAGTTTTTTTCCCGTTTGCCGATAAAATTGTGGAAAGATAAACGGGGAAAAAGATGACAATTACAGCTTACCAAGTAGACAATATTTTAAATGCCTACATCAGGCAAAGCAAGGTCAAGGTGCAGCCTCATGCGGCCAGGGGAGGGGACTCCCCCGGAAATTCCAAGGATATCGTCACTTTGTCTATGAAAGAAGCCGACAAAACAGGGGAACTGGAAAAAATAAGTTATAACCTTCGTGACGTTATCCTGAGGGACGAAGAACAATAAGCCGACCTTTTAAAACCTCTTTTATTTTGATAAATCAAGAACTACAAAGTCACACCCTAGAGTACAACTTTAATCTTGGAGACAGGTAGTGCCACATGCAGTCCGTTTAGGCAAACACACATCGAAGTCAAAAAAAATACTGGTGGTGGATGATTATTCGCCGACCCGTAATCTCATTATTGAAGCACTCAGACAAAACTCACAATATCAGCTCTATGAGGCCGAAAGCGGAGAAGACGCGCTCCGGATACTGGAAAACAAGAATTTCGATCTCATCATCAGCGATATCATGATGCCCGGCATGAACGGGATGGACCTGCTGCACGCAGTCAGGCAAAGTGACCCAGCCGTTAGCGTCATCATGATTACCGGGAACCCCACGACCGACCTGACCGTGAGCGCCATTAAAAAGGGCGCCGTCGATTTTTTGACGAAACCGTTTGATATTGACGATCTTCTGTATAAAGTTGACATCCATTTAACGCAGAAGCAAATCCTCAAGCCAGAAGCCGCGGAAAAAATCCTGGCTGAACTTAAGCTCACCGATAAAACCGAATCATTGTCCAAGCAGAGTTATATCTTCGATTCCATTGAAGAGTCGCCGATGGACAATGACATCATTTTCCAAAAAATTGCTGATCTGGCCCTGAAGGTGGTTGACGGCGAGGTATGTTCAATTATGCTCTTTGATGAGCAGGACAATGAATTTCATGACAAAGTGACCAGAGGGAAAGCTTCGGGCCTTTATCAGAATCCCGCACAGGCCAGGCGCCTGAAAATGATTTTCAACGATGTTGTCGAGCGAAAAGAAGCGGTGCTCATCAATGCCGACGACCGTCCCGAGGTGGCGCCTTCTCTCATTTGCGCCCCTTTGATGATCAGAAACAATATCCTGGGCATCCTGAGTATCCGCAAAAAGAAGAACCGTGAATCTTTTAATAAAAAAGATCTGCATCATATTTTGAGCCTCACCAAGCGCGCATCACTGAATTTAGAAAATAAAATCCTTTATGAAAGCATATACTTAAACATTATGGAGACGTTACGCTCGCTGATTTCCTCCATTCAGGCGCGCGATCACTACACAGAGGAGCACTCCAGGCGTGTCACGGCCGAAGCGGTCCGGCTCGCCGAAAGCCTCAACTGTTCGCCAAAAGAGATCGAAAGCATCAGAATAGCCAGTGTTCTTCATGATGTTGGAAAGATTGCCGTACCGGACAGTATCTTGTTAAAAGAGGGCAAGCTGACGGAAGAAGAATTCATGGTGATTAGAAATCATCCTACGATTGGTGAAAACATCTTAAAGCCGATCACCCTGCTTGATACGGAGAGAAAGATAGTCCAGTGTCATCATGAACGCTGGGATGGGAAAGGTTATCCGCTGGGACTGAAGGGGGAAGAAATTCCCCTGCTTGCCCGAGTAATGGCGGTAGTCGATGCCTTTGATGCGATGACCAACAACCGCACCTATCGGCCCGCCATGTCCAAAGACAAGGCCATTGACGAGCTGATTGCCAACAAGGGCACACAGTTTGACCCGGACATCATCGACGCATATATAAAAATTCTCTAATATGCCTAAATGGCATGCAAGTTGAATCTATTTTCTCTGTCACATTAAGATGGAGGAAATAAGACTGTGATCCCCGATCTTCGAGCCGTTTCCGGCATTGGATTACAACACGCCACTAAAGTATCTTCCGCCGGTGCGCCTGCGGATAGCACCTTCGGCAATCTTCTGAAAGGGGCGATATCCGCCAGAGAAGATGCCTTCAAACCGGCATCCCCTGCAGAAATGACCAATGAACTGCTCTCGCTTCTTTTACGGGTCGTAAAAGTGCAGCTGAACTCACGGCTTCTCCGGAGCGCTTTCAATACAGACGAGGACTCAAATTATTCGGTGATGCAGTTGCCTGTTTTTCAGAGGGCAGCTCAGGAATCACCAGAAGGATACTGTGCAAATAGCTCTCACGGTCGGGACGTGGTGTCTTCCGCACAAAGGCAAAATATTTTTTCCGGAATCATCCAAAAGGCCGCTCATAAATACGACCTCGACCCGGCTTTGCTATCGTCGGTTATAGAAGCCGAAAGCGGCTTCAATCCCGATGCCACCTCAAAGGCGGGTGCGATGGGACTCATGCAGCTTATGCCGGAAACAGCAAAGGAACTTGGTGTTAAAAATCCTTTTGACCCCTCTGAAAACATCATGGCCGGTGCCGGATATCTGAAAATGCTTTTGAACCGTTACGGGGGAGAGCTGAATCTGGCGCTGGCGGCCTACAACTGGGGTATGGGAAACCTGGAAAAATCTCCCGGACGTCTGCCCGGCGAAACAATAGCTTACATTGAAAAGGTCAATTCTTACTACCTGAACTCGAAAGGATAGGATTTAACTGAAAAAAAAAGATATGGCGCATCAAGAGCCCTGAGCGCCATATCTGAAGAGTCGACTTTTGGGGCTGAATAATTATTTCTCCCTTTCGCCCGTGAAAGGACCGGAAGCCTGGCCGCCCAGATTCGCCTCGCCACTCATTTTGTCACCGTCGAGCTTGCCTTTATAAACGAATTTATTCCCACCGACATCGGCAACGATTTCAAAGTCGTTTCCCTTGACAGTGCCTTCGCAGCTGAATTCTCCCCACTGACTCTTATAAGTGCCGACGAACTTGTCACCTTCTTCCTTGAGGATGAAAACCGGTGTTCCGGTAGTTCCGGAGATCTCCACTTTCACATTCCATGTTCCGCTCAGATCCGCCGCGTAAGACAGGAATACCGTAGAAACAAGAAAAGTCATCACCGACAAAAAAACAATACTCCAGCGCATTTTTTTCATACCTGCCTCCCCTGACTCAATTTTATTTGTTGTAGGGTTCTCATAGCACAATTCAAAAAAGCGGGCAATTGGCTTTTTCTATCGCAGGATCTTCCCGGAAGATTGAGTGCAGGTGTTTTTTGAAAAGCGCCATCTGAAGTTGAGATAAAAAGAAAAGTGTATGGTAAAAGCTATATACCGTTACTTTCCAGCCACGAAGCAAAAGACGCGCGCGCCTGTTCGATCATCAAACGATGCCTGTCTTTTTTACGTATTTTTTTTAATACCGGCTGCTCGATGATCCCGAAATTAATATTCATGGGCTGAAACGGATCATTCCCGGGTCGCGGTGAGCTTATGTAGCGAAGAAGGGCCCCCATAGCCGTCGAGGGGGGAGGGGGGATGAAATGTTTATCTTCCATTAAAAAAGAAGCGTTGAGGCCCGCCAGAAGTCCGGTGGCGGTCGATTCCATATATCCTTCCACGCCCGTCAGTTGCCCGGCAAAGAAAATTCCCGGCTCTTTCCGTAAATTCAGACAGGACGACAAAACCGATGGCGAATGAATATAGGTGTTGCGGTGAATGCTGCCGAGCCGCACGAATTGAGCATTTTCCAGGCCGGGTATCATACGGAAAATGCGTTTTTGCTCGGGCCAGGTAAGCCTGGTTTGAAAACCCACCATATTGAAAAGTCTGGCGGCCGCGTCTTCTTTGCGCAACTGAACAACGGCATAAGGCGTTGCTTTCGTGTAAGGATTGACAAGCCCGACCGGTTTGAGGGGGCCGAAGGCGAGTGTGTCCTCACCGCGGGCGGCCAGTACTTCAAGTGGCAGGCAGCCTTCAAAATGCCTGGTGCTTTCAAAATCCCTTGGTGCGACTTTTTGACCGGCCAGCAACTCACGATGAAAGTTTTTGTAATCATTTTCCGTAAGAGGACAGTTCAAATAATCAGGCGTTCCTTTATCATAGCGCGATGCCCAGTAAACTTTTGTCATGTCGATAGAGTCCGCCTCCACTATGGGAGCGATCGCGTCATAGAAATACAGGTAGGGGTTTCCCAGAAGCTTTGCAATGGATTCAGCCATTTTATCGGAAGTCAGAGGGCCGGTGGCGACAATGACGGGGCCGCTACGCGGGATTGAGGTTTGCTCTACACGGTTGAGAGTGAATTTGCGCTGCTCTAGAAGACGTTTTTCAATCAGGGCTGAGAATTCGTTTCTGTCCACAGCCAGGGCCGCACCGGCCGCAACGCTGGTTTGGTCGGCTGCGGAAAGAATAAGAGAGTCCAGGCGACGCATCTCGTTTTTGAGCAGGCCGGGCGCGCTTTCAGGATCGTTGGACTTAAAGGAATTGCTGCAGACAAGTTCGGCCAGGCGCTCTGAGGTGTGTGCAGGAGAAAAGCGCCCCGGCTTCATTTCGTAAAGATGGACCGCATGTCCGCGCTTTAAGAGCTGCCAGGCCGCCTCACAGCCGGCCAATCCTCCGCCGATGATAATGACCGGCCCGTGCGTCATTTATCGTCTTTTTTCTTTGGTATCTTTTTGATGTTTTTACACTCAGGATATCCGGTGCAGCCCAGAAACTGGCCATAGCGACCCCTTTTCACGGCCATGGGCTTTTGACACAGATCGCACAGCTCATCAGACAGGACGACTTCCTGCTTGATCACTTTACCGTCTTTCCCGATTTTTTTGATGTTCTTACAGTCAGGATATCCGGTGCAGCCCAGAAACTGGCCGTAGCGGCCCCGTTTCACGGCCATGGGCTTTCCACACAATTCGCAAAGCTCATCAGTGGTCGCACCTTCATCAGCAACGATTTCACCCCTGTCGTTTTTTGTGGCGTTCATCGTGTTTTTGCATTCTGGATAGCCGGAACAGGCCAGAAATTGTCCGAAACGCCCCTCTTTTACAACCATTGTTTTACCGCATTTATTGCATTTGATGTCTGTTGTCTGAGCCTCCACGTGCTTTACCCTCCCGTTTTCGTCATGAGTGAAATTCATGGTGGTTTTGCATTCAGGATAATTCGAGCAGCATAAGAATCGTCCGTTTTTTCCCCATCTGATGACCATGGGGGAAGAACATTTTTCGCATAAAAGACTTGTCGGTGTTTCCTCTTTTTTTACATTGCGCATCTCATCTTTTGCTTTATCCAGTTCATGCGAAAAGACTTCATAGAAGTCCCGCAACGTCGTCTCACGTTTATTTTCTCCGCTTTCGATCGCATCGAGTTTGTTTTCCATGTCCGCCGTAAAGGCGAGATCCAGAATCGAGGGGAAACTCTGCACCAGAAGCTCGGTGACCATCTTGCCAAGCTCTGTTGGAAAGAATTTTCCACTCTCCAGTGTCACATACTCCCGGTCCTGGATGGTGCTGAGAATCGCCGCATATGTGCTGGGACGGCCGATGCCGTTTTCTTCCAGTGCTCTGACCAGAGAGGCCTCCGAGTATCGGGGTGGGGGTTGAGTGAATTTCTGCTGAGTGTCGAGTTTCAAAAGCTTTAATCTTTCATCAAGTTCAAGTCGCGGCAGGAGCTTGTCTTCACCGTTTTCATTATCGTCGTTCTTCTCCTCTTTGCTTTCCTTGTAAACGGTAATGAAACCGGGAAATTTTAAAATTTCTCCTTTAGCACGGAAAGTGCAGCCATCACCCGTGATGTCAATAGTGGTCTGGTCGAAAATTGCCGGGCTCATCTGGCTGGCGACAAAGCGGTTCCAGATGAGCTGATAAAGCTTGAACTGATCCGGTGTCAGGTATTGCCTGATATCCTGAGGCTTATAAGTCACCAGAGAGGGGCGGATGGCCTCATGCGCGTCTTGCGTTTTTTGTGCGTTCTTATAGTAGTGCGGCCTGTGAGGCAGATACTCGGGAGAATAATTATTTTTAATATAGTCGCGAACAGAATGAAGAGCTTCATCCGCAATGCGGTATGAGTCTGTTCTCATGTAGGTAATCAGGCCGACGGATCCATCCTTCCCCAGCTCAACTCCTTCATATAATTTCTGGGCGATGCTCATGGTTTTCTTGGCGGAAAATCTCAGCGCCCGAGAGGCTTCCTGCTGCAGCTTGCTGGTGGTAAAGGGGGGCAGGGCCGCCCGTTTCACCTCTTTTTGCTCGAGCTTTTCAACACGGAATTGGGCCGCATTTATCCTGTCCGCAAGCTGGCCGGCTTTTTCAGCGTTGGAGACTTTGGTTTTTTTACCGTCCACTTTTATGAGCTTCGCTTCAAAAGGAGGAGGGTTAGCGCCCTGGAATTCGGCCGTCAGATTCCAGTATTCTTCCGGCTTGAAGAGTGAGATTTCGTATTCCCTGTCGCAGATCATTCGCACGGCTACGGATTGCACACGTCCTGCACTCAGGCCTCTTTTCACCTTGTCCCACAATACAGGGCTTATCTGGTAGCCGACCAGGCGATCCAGAATGCGGCGCGTCTGTTGCGCTTCATACTTGTTGAAATCGAGTTTCAGCGGCTTTGCTATCGCTTCTGTAACCGTGCTTTTCGTCAGGTCATTGAACAGGACACGGTAAATGCTTTTCTTTTTGTCTCCGATGATCTGGGCGATGTGCCACGCAATGGCTTCGCCTTCCCGGTCCGGGTCGGGGGCCAGGTATATGTTTTGGGCGGTTTTGGCCGCTTTTTTCAAGTCTTCAATGGTCTTCTTTTTAGAGTCGATGACCTGGTAGGTGGGTTCGAAATTGTTTTCCAGGTCAATGCCAAGCGATTTTTTGGGCAGGTCTTTGACATGCCCCATGGAGGCAACGACATTGAAATTCCTGCCCAGTAATTTTTTTATAGTTTTAACTTTTGTCGGAGATTCCACGACAATCAATGAATCAGACATATCAACTCCTTCACAATTGGCCGCCCTATAGACTCCAGAAAGTATTTTGTAAAGACATTATTTTTTCAGACAGAAAAATTTACCAGGGTACTGTACGATAATCCCCTGCAATTCCAAAGCAATCAGTTTGCTTAGCGTCTGTGCCGCCGTAAGTCCCGCGGCACAAATAATATCGTCTGCATGCGTCTTGCCATTTGCAAGGAGCTTGACGATGGTTTGCTCGTCCGGGCCGAGCCCCGCCCAAGCTATATCGGGCCGGTTTTCCGGAACCGGCGGGGGATGAGCCGGGAGGGCTTCTGCCTGCCGGGAAGTTTTTCTGTCAAGCTGAGGAATAATTTCCTCAATAATGTCATCGATATCTTCAATCAGCTTCGCTCCCTGTTTGATAAGACTGTTCGTACCGCGTGACGATGGTGAATCGATTGTACCGGGAATCGCGAAAACTTCCCGTCCCTGTTCCAGTGCGAGGCGCGCTGTAATCAGCGAGCCGCTTTTTTCGCCAGCCTCCACGACCAGCACGCCGTAGGACATGCCGCTGATGATACGGTTGCGGGCTGGAAAGTGATAGGAAAGAGGTTTCGTGCCAGGGGGATACTCGGAGACGACCGCTCCGTTTTGACAAATCTCGATAAATAGTTTTTTGTTTTCCGGCGGATAAACGATATCCAGGCCGCTGCCCAGAACGGCAATTGTACGGCCGCCACCGGACAGGGCGCCGCGATGCGAGCAGGTATCAATCCCTCTGGCCATCCCGCTGACAATCGTGATTCCTTTTTGCGCCAGTTCGCGACTAAGGCGCTCCGTGGTGTATTTCCCATAAGTACTGGCCCGGCGTGAGCCCACTACCGCAAGATTAATATCGTCTTTATCTAAAGATCCCAGAACATAAAGCAGGGGAGGATTGTCGTAGATGCTCAGAAGATTGGCCGGATAAAGATCGTCAACAAAAGTAATGACCTTGATTCCGGCTTTATCGAGTGCTTCGAGCTGCCGGGAGATTTTATCCCAGCCTCTGAACGACAAAATACCCTTCAGCGTCTTTTTTTTAATTCCTGTAATAGTCTCCAGCTGGGCGGGCGCTGCTTCAAAAACAGCTCCAACCGATGGGAAGCTCTCCAGGGCTGATTGAAAAAAACTCCGACCGGTTCCCTCAATCGATTTCAAGGCAAGCCAGTATTTGAGTTCTTTATGATCCATATAATTCTTCATTTAAATTTTAACAGTTAATTTTAAAGAATGACCGGGAATTCGGGAGGCACGTTACAACTTAGGCTTTAATTATGTCAAGTTTTTTAAAATCATTGCTTAAAATGAATCTTTGCGTTAATAGACCGCAACTCCTTTTTATTGAGAGGCTAATGAAACAGAAAATATTTTACGCCATCGTGATATCCCTTTTCATAGGCGTTCGGATAGCCGGTTTTTCTGAATTGTCTTCAGCGCATGAGGCGGATGGTGCAAGCGGAGCCATTCGTAACTTTGCCACTCAAGATGCAAATGACCGGCGGCAGCAGCCAGTTTTGTCGATTGCTCCGCGGGAAATTGATTTAGGGACAATAAAACAAGATGAAGTTTCTTTCGGGGAATTTGTCTTGAGAAATGTAGCCCCGGGGCCATCCGAAGACATTGAATGGCAGGCAGTCTGCCCGGAAGGCTGGAGTGCTGAAGGCACCGATGTGCTCACAGGAAAAGTTACGCGAAAGCCTGACTATTTGCGTGTAGACGTATATTCCAGGGAAAATAACGAGGGCTACTTCTGGGAGCAGCCGAAGATTTCCAGCTACCGGGCCCATATTAAAATGGAGGCCGGCACGCGACAGATCGTATGTGTCAAAAATATGAAGCCGGGCACCCATCGCTTGCCCATAAAGCTTGCGTCAACGGGTGGTCAAAGAACCATTTTCATAGTTTTCCGTCTTCTGTCCGTCCAGGAACCTCCCTCCATTGCATTAAATCCCCAGCGCCTGGATCTGGGTGTACAGGGCCCGGGTAAAACGATATCACAAAGAATTGAAGTGACTAATCCGGGTACGGAAATTCTCAAGTGGTCGGTTATTTTACCCCAGCCCGGAACGATCGAATACGCAAAAGATCTGCCTAAAGAGAGATACTTTTCCTTCTTCAATCCTGATATTCGTGACGGAGCTAAATATGTGCCTCCCGGACATCTGAAGGATTATATGGAATTGATCGGTAAATGGGTGGGGAAAAACGGCTATCCTGTCAATACGGGGATCGCCGGAGCAATAAAGTTTCAGTTTCAGGGAACAGGGATAAGTTTTTTCCTGCAGACGCCATCAGGAGAAGAAAACTGCACGTTCTATCTCGATGATGAGCGGCTTTACCTGCCTGAGACATTATCTGGCCGGGAGGACGAAAAAGAACTGGTTATTGCCCGGGGCCTTCCCGATGAGCCGCACAATGTTTCGCTTGTCGTCAAAGAAGGTACCTTGGAGCCGGAAGGCATTAAAATATTCGGCAGGGAAGTCAAAAGGGGCCCCAAAAACTGGCTTACCGTTTATCCCGTTTCAGGGACAACCGGCAATGAAATAGACTACGTGAATGTGAAAATTGATACCTCATATTTGAGCCCCGGCAGTTATGGAGAGCAGATCACGTTCAAAACGAATGCCGGTAAGAAAGTTGCGGAAGTCTATGTCGATGTCTTAAGCGATACAACATCCAAGGTCATTGACGTTTATTTGTATACAAAAAACAATGATTACCTTTTTACAGCCGACCCTCAAGGGGAAGCAAAGCGACTGATCCAAAACGGCTATGTGAAACAAGGCATTGCCTTTCGCCTCTTTCCAGCGCAAGCTGCCGGAACAACGCCTTTTCATCGCTGGTACAGTCCCCGCAATAATGACCATTATTACCATCATGAAAGGGAGGGAGGAGGTAAAAATCTCGACGGGTACGTCTATGAGGGAATCATCGGCAATATCGCGACCTCCCGTCTGACCAATACCCGTGCGCTTTATCGCTGGTTTAACCCCGCAACGCAAAAACACTACTACTCGACCGAAACCGGCGGCGCCATGGCTCCCCGAAAGGGATATCGATTTGAGGGGATAGCGGGTTACGTAAGATGATTAAGATAAAAGGACGAAGCGTCGAATCTGAACCTTGACAAATAAAAGAAGAGGGGGTATTAGGCTTTCTCTTTTTGGTGCAAGCACAGATTGCGCCTGTAGCTCAGCTGGATAGAGCAACGGACTTCTAATCCGTGGGTCGAGAGTTCGAATCCCTCCAGGCGCGCCAGGGCGATAATGGTGGGTGTAGCTCAATTGGTTAGAGTGCCGGGTTGTGGCCCCGGAGGTTGAGGGTTCAAGTCCCTTCACTCACCCCATTTACAAGTTTTAAATTCGCGCCCGTAGCTCAGCCGGATAGAGTCGCAGACTTCGAATCTGTTGGTCGTAGGTTCGAATCCTACCGGGCGTGCCAATACCGCAGCGATGTTCTTTGCACAAACGTGATGTGATTTGCGCATCTTGAAAATTGAAAAAGGGCCCTTAGCTCAGCTGGTAGAGCAACTGACTCTTAATCAGTGGGTCGCCGGTTCGAACCCGGCAGGGCTCACCAACAAAATCAAGGGGTTAGGCGATTTGGCTAACCCCTTGATTTTTGCTTTGCTAACCTATAGCTGACACTTTCCGTTTTGTGGACTGAAGCAGGACATTAAACATCACACAATTTTACAAACGGCGAATATCGGAAAACTTTTGAACGTCATTCCTGTTTTTTTGGGTTTTGTGTCGCCGTCATATTTTTGGACAATCAACTCCTCCCCTTTCCTGCGAATTTCGAAGCACTGCCTGCCGGTGGTTTTTGCAGGCGAGCTTTGGGTTTTTGCCCGTTTTTCACCATCGGTGGCTTCTGGATAGTGCGGGGTTTTGTCTTATAGTCATGTCGGACTTTCGGTGCTTCACGACGGGGTGCGGGTTTGAAAGCAGCTTTTGCGCCCATATGTGTGCGAGACTGATAATTGTGAACATCCCATTTTCTCTTCAGTTCCCAATGGCGGTCTTTTTGCCATCTGTGCCAGTTTGCGTGAAGCCTGTCATAGGGGATTTTTTCGTAATTCCATCTATGGCCGTGCCAGGTGCGATTTTTGAAGTTTCCCCGCCAGCCCGGGTGTACATCGAAGTAGAAAGACGGTATGGAGTTGTAGAAAACCCAGCCCCGGTCATAATGGCGTGAGCGGTACCAGCGTCCATCCCAGGGGCGCCACCACCAGCCGTTCCAGAAAAACAAATCAACATCGATGTCCGGGACAGCATAAACAGATTGAGCGTCAGGAAGTACGACAACCGCCGGCGGCAGGGGAAACAATAGCGCCGGAGGTAGCGGGATGTTTACATGGATGCTCACCCCGGCCATGGCCTGAGCGGGTGCCAGCGTCAGTAAAATCCAGAGGAATGCTAAAGTTGTAATTTTTTTCATTTTAACCTCCTTAAAATTGTATTGTTCTTTAGTTGTTTTGCAGTGATTTATTTATCTTCTCTATCTTTTAATCAACTGTTCAGCACAGGTTGTGCCAAAATTTAGTTATTGCGTAAGTACCTATAATTACTTAATAATATTTTATTTCAGGCATACCCGATTGTTTTCGCAGGCAATTTAATGGGAAGCAAGGAGCCACCTTAGAGTACCGGTGGCGACAAAGTATCCACCGGGGGATCGGTAGAAGAGGAAAGAACAAATCGCAGGAGTCAGGTAAAAAATAATTTTCATATCACAGGGACAGATACAATACGGCTTGAATCTTGAATGAAATTCAAAAGATTATTATCTTTAAATGCTGCCGCGGTTTCACTTTTGTCTTATAAATGACGGGAAAAGTGATCAGGGTTTCCAAAGGACAAGAAGCTCTTGACATAGGCAATGGCCTTTTCTATATTGCGCTTCAAAGCTGTGCAATTTTCACACGCCGGTGATCGTCCATGTTTTCATGAAGGGCTTTCCGGTTGATCTTCGCAAAGAAAAGCGGATGTGTGTTAATAAAAGTAATACAAGCGAATTTCCATATTTTAATCTTCAGATACTGGCTGTAGGCATTCTACATGAGCGATAACGTCGTCTTTTCCGGAAGTCTGCTTTTTTTGTCTCTTGCGGACGTCTTTCAATTGCTGGGAGGCAATAGTTGCACCGGGAAATTAACGCTACACAGTAAGTACACCCCCGACCCGGGTATTGTCTATTTTGCCGGAGGAAACCCCGTGAAAGCCTACTGGGGGACACTCAAGGGAATAAACGCGATTTATGGCATGTTCGGATGGACGGACGGGAAATATTATTTTTCTGACGAAGACATCGGCACCATAGAGCCGGACATCGGCAAACCGATGATGGAAATTGTGCTGGAAGCCTCCCGCGGGTTGGATGACGGAAGAATAGCCAGACTGGGGCCGGAGCATTTATATCATTATGACAGGCTCGAGACGGGTGAGGGCAGTGAATTAATGCCGCACCTGTTGCCCCTCAAAGGGCCACCAGTTGACTATCTTTATGTGACGGGGGATTATGTGTATCCGGACGGTGCAATCATCGTCAGAGAAGGCGAGTACGGCAAATGGCTGTGGGTGATTTCTGAAGGTACGGTGAAAATTGTAAGAGAGTCGCACCGGGGGATTGTTACTCTGGCGAGACTCGGAGAAGGTTGTTTCATCGGGACGATCAGGTCTCTCATCTACGGAGGGGACCATGGGCGCAGTGCTACGGCCATCGCAGAGGGCAATGTCCATTTGAGCATTCTCGATACGGAGGTTCTCCACAGAGAATTCATATCTTTGTCTGATGATTTCAGAAATCTCCTTTTGAGTCTGGACAACAGGTTGAGACCGGTCAACGACAATGCGGTGGATGCCTATATGGATCAATTTTCCAGAGGACTCCCCACAGACGCTAACATTGAAGAGAGATTTCAAAGCACGACGGATCTGTTTATTATCAGAGAGGGCAGGGCGGATATCATTGGCAAAGGGCCCCGGGATGACGTGCATCTTTTTTCGCTGGGGCCGGGTGATGTGTTCGGGAAAATCCCCTTTATGGCTTTCGGTCATGAACCTCTGGCTGCGTATGTAATGACCTCCAAAACGTTTGAAGCGGATGTGTTGGACAGTGTGGCTCTTCAGAAGGAATACAATAACCTTTCTCATACTTTCAGAAATTTTGTTTTTGGAACGGCGACAAACATCTCTATGACCACGAAATTGTTTTATCAGCTCCTGGGTAAAACATGACGGCCACCGAACGGACCATGAAAAAACAGAGCTGCGCTGAAAGATTGGATGTGTTTTTCATTTTATTCTTCATAGCTGAAACAAAATTTAAGCAGGCTATAGCGGAGAGAAGAACACTTCAGAGTGCATGATCCGGCAATTATAGTGGCTTTCCCCCGGTGAGTGCCGGGCTGGCCGCAGCAGAAAAGATACGAAAGCATTTAACCTGAAAGCTTGGCCTTCACCAATGATTGGTGAGCGCTCCAGTGGAAGAAAATAAAATTGAGCGGTGATTATATGAAGCCGGGATGGCTCAAGGCAAGGCTAATAAGACGAAGGACAAGAAAATTAAGCGATGAGACTCTCTCGCAAATTGGCAGCCTCCTGAAAGACAATCCCCGCTTGACGATTGAAGAGGCGCTGGGTGTCATTGATAAAAACAAAACAATATTTTTCCCGGGTGAGCACAGACGCCAACCGGATCTGAAAACCGGTTTTGCATCTGTTGTGTGGAAAACTTATAGATGCCGGTATTCAGCAGACCCGCCGGCGGCAACGGATGAGCATCGGGCTATCGTATTTGATGCGGCATATCGCTATCTCAACCGGGGAAATATCGACGAAGGAAGTAATTTTCCGGGAATTAAGACGTGGCGAAAAGCCCAAACACGCCCGGCCAAGCCAATGGTTGCCTTCGGGATCCCGGCCTTTATCATTGCTGTGGCCCTGGGAGGAGTTTTATCCCAGATTACGCAATAGGGTTCAATTTTGGAATGGTTACAGGCAACGAGAAGGGTGATGTTTTGTCCCAAAGCCCGAGAAACCACTCCCGGCGTTTCATGGCCAGTGATAATTTTAGAATGCGACGGTTGCCGTCTTTCACCATGTAACCGCCCATAGCAAAAAGTTTGTATCGTAACGT
>Ga0255344_1000497_pt1 | contig 62005 bp, 77 predicted proteins | sample wastewater_treat_5_FD_192414 | JGI IMG/M metagenome (GOLD analysis project Ga0255344, IMG submission 192414) | Wastewater microbial communities from Lulu Island WWTP, Vancouver, Canada - plant18 | ecosystem: Engineered > WWTP > Wastewater > Unclassified | place: Canada: Vancouver, British...
TGTCCCGCTATCGCGGCCGTATCCACAACCGCCTCCGTGTGACTCTTTAATGAAAAATCACCAAACACATCTCCGATTTTTATTCTGGTCATAAATCACCTCTCTCCTCCATTGCCGGATAATCCGTGTATCCCGCCGGGCCGGCTGTATAAAAGGTGTCCTGGTTCCAGCGGTTCCATGGCGCGCCTCGGGCGATGCGCTCCACCAGGTCTGGGTTGGCGATGAAGGGTTTTCCGAAAGCCACGGCATCGGCCAGTCCCTCTTCAATCACCCGCTTGCCGCTTTCGGCGCGAAAGCCGCAGTTGATGACCATCGTCAGCCGGCAGCGGGGGCGGAAATGACGGGCGATTTCCTTCACGGCATAAGGCACATTGTCCACCGGCACCATTGGCTCGACGAAATGGACATAGGCGAGGTTGGAAAAGTCATTTAGCCGCTCGACGATATGTTCAAAAGTCGGGATGGTGTCACGGTCGATGGTGATCCCGAAAAAACCGTGGGCTGAGGGGTTCAGCCGGACGCCCACCCGGTGGAAACCGATTTCCCGGCCGACTTCCTGGAGAGTTTCAAAAAAGAAACGCGCCTTGTTTTCATGGGAGCCTCCGTATTCATCGGTGCGTGTGTTGGCCGAGTTGACGAAAAACTGATGAAAGAGGTAGCCGTTGGCCGAATGTATTTCCACCCCGTCGAACCCGGCGGCAACGGCATTTTGCGCCGCCCGTCGAAAATCCTGGGTGATGCCGTGGATTTGTGGGATCGTGAGCTCACGCGGGGTGGTTGTCTCCTTGAAGCCTTCCCTGGTGAAGACCTTGTCCCGGGCGTTGATGGCGGAGGGCGCCACCGGCGGGTTGCCTTCGTGAAAATCTTCATGTGAGACACGCCCCACATGCCATAGCTGGCAGAAAATATGCCCGCCTCTTTCATGAACCGCCCCCGTGACAAGCTTCCAGCCCTCGACCTGGGCGGGGCTGTAGATGCCAGGCGTGTTGATATAGCCCACCGCTTCGGTAGAAACCTGTGAGCCTTCCGAGATGATGAGCCCCGCTGAAGCCCGCTGGGCATAATATTCGGCAATCAGTTCCGTGGCTTTGTTTTCGGGATTGTCCGCGCGGCTGCGCGTCATCGGGGACATGAAAATCCGGTTGGGAAGATCCATATGTCCTACTTTGATCGGCTTTAGCAGTGTGTTTTTCATGGCGGAGTCCTTTTGATGGAATTACCGTGAATATAACTGACAAGATCTGCGCACGGTGCGGGCCTCAAAACGAATTGTTGTGAATTATATTAGAGACAACCGGCCCGTGTCAAGCCCGGAGAGATGTTTGGTGCTTTTCGGGTTTGAGGCTATTCCATCGTCATCAGTGATTGCCAGCGCTCCCATTCGGTGGCGTGAGGGAGGCCTCTGGCTTTGATCAGTTCGATGATCGGTTCTTCATTGAAGCGCAGATAGGGATTGATTTTCAGTTCCTGGTCGATTGTGGAAAAAAGAAAATCCGGTTCAGAATTGTCCATGAAATGCCGTATGTCTTCATTGTGAGATTCAAGGTGGCGCGCAAATGCCATCGAGTCGCGAACATAGTCGTGGCCCGCGAAAACACGCGTGTGGCCGGGCAGGGCCATAAGCCGCTGAATGGAGTTGAAAAACCCCCTGAGATCGCCCGAAAAGCAGTTACCGACCGTGCCGTTGAAAAGTGTATCGCCGGTGATCAGTATGTCTCCGGTGTGAAAGCAGACCGAGTCCCGGGAATGACCGGGTGTCCGGTAAACAATAATATCCCCGTCATCGAGGGGGATTTTTTCATTGTCGGCAAAGCTGGCACAATCCAGATATTGCGCACCGGTTTCAGCCAGCAGATGTTCGTCGCCGGGTGTGTGGTCGAAATGCCGGTGTGTGTTGGTCACATATTTCAGTGTCAGGGCGTATTTTTCAAGAAACCCGAGAATTTCCCGCCACGCGCCTGCATCGATGGCCATTGCCTCTTTCGTTCCGTAGAGGAGGTAGCCCAAGTTGTCGCCGTAACGGAATTGTTCGATATTGAGCATCTCTTGCCGCCTTATTTCACGATCTTGAAAATTTCTCTTGCCTGCGGGTCGGCCGCCGTGGCCAGAAGTTCAAATAAAACCATTTCGGTCGAGGTGATCCGTGCGCCGGCCCTTTCAATGGCGCGGATGCCGATGTCGCGGTTTTCCGGCGTGCGCGATGACACGGCATCGGCGACCAGATGAACGCCGAAGTCGTGCCCGAGCAGATCCAGTGCCGTCTGATACACACAGATGTGGCATTCGATGCCGGTCATAATGACCTGCCTGCGCCCTGTTTCCTCAAGTCGCCGGCGAAATTCGCTATTTGCAAAGCAGCTGAAACTCTCCTTGGCGACAGGAGTGAAATCACCCAGCGCCGAGGCCAGCTGCTCTATGGTGGGCCCCAGTTTTGCCGGCACCTGCTCGGTGACCACAATGGGCAGGCCCAGCGCCTTACAGCCCTGAACAAGTTGAACGTTGCAGGCAAAAAGTCTCTCCTTGTTGTGCATCGCCTGAGCCAGCGCACCCTGGAAATCAATCATAACCACTACGGCATCGTCACGTTTGAGCATATCCCCTCCATTTTTTTTGCTCCCGTCAATCTAGTTAATCCGGTTGAGCCTTGTCAATTGTTATTATTGCTGATAAAAGATGCAAAAAAACCGGAAGTGAAAAATGGCGCTTGCGACTTATAAGGAATTCACCGTCCATGCCTATTCGGACGGCACTCTCACCGAGACTACTCTGCCGTTTTCAACGGAATACGCCGTGCTTTTGAAGATCAACGGTCTTGAGTATATCACCATGGCGAGCTCGGGAAATTATCTGGCGCAGCACATCACAGGCTATCTCCTGACCGAAGGGATCATCACGCGGACCGGTGAAATTCAAAGTATGGACATTGACGAAGAGAGCCTGACGGTCAATGTCGGGCTGGTACCGGAATCGCGAGTGACCGAAAGACTGGAGATGGTGAAGTCTCTCACAGCCGCGGGCGGCCGGACGAAAAGGATTTTACCGGACGGGGGGCTGGTAAGATCCCGCCTTCCCGTGGTGCGGGCGGAAGTTGTCGTCGGAGTAATGAACGAGTTTCTCGGGTTTTCTCAGGAGCACAAAACGACGCATGGTGTTCATGGCGCGGCCCTGTACTCTGTGTCCGGTGAGCGGATTGTCTTTTTCGACGACATCGGCCGGCATAACGCCATGGACAAGGTCATCGGCCATGCGGCGCTGAACGATATGAGCCTCGAAGATAAGATGATCTGCTCGACGGGGCGCATCTCGAGTGAAATAGCCTTCAAAATAATAACCGCGGGCGCGCCCATACTGATCTCAAGGGCCTCCCCCACAACGCTTGGAGTGGAGCTTTTGCGCCGCTACAACATTTTGAGCATAATCCGCGCCGTGGGCGGACGATTTTATGTGATAAACGGTAAGGATAATATCTTGTACTGATTAATACTCCCAAGGAGGATAAACCCGGGTTGAAAAATTCATTGATTAAAATAGACAGGGAATTTCGTCTGCACTGGAAGCAATATGCGCTTCAGAGCGTTATGGCGACGGGGGCTCTCTTTATTGTTTTGTATTTTTTAAACTGGCAGCATGCCGTCGTCATTGCGTCGCTGGGCGCTACCTCTTTCATCGTGTTTGCGATGCCGGACAACATCACCGCGCAGCCCAGAAACGTCATCGGTGGCCACATTGTCGGTTTGCTGTGCGGTTTTTTATTTTCGCTGATCCCACACGTTACCTTTCACTTTGGCCTACTCATCTATTCACTTGCCGTCGGGACATCTCTTTTTTTGATGGTGGTCACGGATACTGAGCATCCCCCGGCGGCCGGAACGGCACTGGGTGTCGTGATGCCGGGCATCTCTCTTCAGGTGATCGTTGTCGTTGTGGCAAGTATCATTATTCTCTCGGTGATTCACCGCATCTTGAAACCATATTTGAGGGATTTGACTTAAGCGGTGTGGACTGGAGGAAAGTTTACGATCCCTCATGGCGGATGTGCTGCCTGTCCGGCGCAGGTGAAGATTAGAAGATTAGAAGATTGGAAGATTGGAGGGGGTATATTATATGAGAGATATTGCCGCCGCTGTTGGAAATTTTTTTATCAGAGTACTCGACTCCGACGTGGTCACGGAAGTGATTGAATGGATCGGCCCCGAAACAGTAGGCTACGGCGTGATCATCATTATTATTGCCGTAGTCCTGCTGATTGTTTTCACCCGGCGCAAGGGACGAAGATGAAGGTTGGAAGATTAGAGGGTTTGGTCAGGCCGGTGGTTTGTCTTTTGGTAAATTGCTTTGCGGTGCAGGCAAAGCCGTCTGAGTTTTCTTATGAATCCGTCATAAATTTTGACACAAAAACGTAATTTACTGTAATTACTTTTAAGCACGGGCCTCACGGCCTGTGGAGAATGGTTATGTCACCTCGCTGTAAAGTTGCTGTGTTGACGCACGCTCTGGATCCAATTGATCATGCCAAATACCTCATGCTCAAAATAGTTAAAAATTGGCAGACCTCGGGAGTGGAAGTTGTCGTGTTACGCGGGCCGGAACGTTATGAGGCGGCGGATGTGCTTGTCCTGCATGTCGATCTTACCGTCGTCCCTCAGGAGTATCTAGATTTTTGCGCCCGTTATCCGGTTGTGGTCAATGGCCGCGTTCGTGATATTTCCAAGCGGAAAATAAGCAAGAACCTTCTCGGACCGGAAGATCATTACACGGGTGCAGTGATCGTGAAGGCGAACCTCAACTACGGTGGAGTGCCGGAGCTGAAAATGCAACGTCCGGGGAGACTAAGCAGAATGTGGAACAAATACCTTCCCTGGAGCATAACGGGAATACTGTCGCCGTCTGCCTATCCAGTTTTCAGCTCTGTGGCAGAGGTCCCCAAAGCAGTTTGGCGAAACCAACGGCTGGTTGTGGAGAAGTTCCGTCCGGAGCGTGACGAGGAGTATTATTGCCTGCGGCAGTGGATATTTCTGGGAGACCGCGGCGTGAGCCAGCGCATCTATTCTTTAAACCCGATTGTCAAGGCGGCCAACACGGTCCATCGCGAATACGGCCCGCCTGTTCCGGATAGCCTGCGGGAAATGCGCAGCCGACTTGGATTTGATTATGGAAAGTTCGACTATGTAGTTGTGGACGGCGAAGTCATCCTGCTCGACGCCAATCGCACACCTGCCCTGGGTGGCCCCGGTGGGTGGACGCAAAACATGGCCGCCGAACTGGCCGGGGGGCTTCCCTCGTTTCTGAGAGGATTAGAGGATTAGAGGGTTTGGTCAGGCCGGTGGTTTGTCTTTTGGTAAATTGCTTTCAGATGCAGGAAGGCAATCCGCTTTTTTACGAATTTTCAAATTTTTGATACAAAAAGACGATTTGCCGTATCTCCGATACAATCATGCAATTAGATTATCCCGGCTCAGATAACGGCATTAAGACAAGAAACCATCCGGCCCTTCGGGCAAGGCCCCGGCGGCACGAAACAGGCAATGTCTCCCGCGTTTGTGACTATCTTTCACTCAACTCCAGCAAAACACCGCCCGTCGCCTTGGGATGAATGAATGCGATTTTAGCCCCGCCCGCGCCGTAGCGTGGTTTTTCATCAATCAGGCGTACGCCTTTTGCCTTCAGTTCAGCCAGTGCCTCTTCGAGGTTATCCACCCGCAGGGCGATGTGCTGGATCCCTTCGCCGTTTTTCTCAATGTATTTAGCCACAGGCCCGTCCGGTGATGTGGATTCCAGAAGCTCGATCTCCGAATCACCTATCGGGAAAAAGGAAACCCGCACCTTCTGCTCTTCGACCTCTTCCGTGCCTTGAGAAGCAATGCCGAGCAACTCATAGAGCTTTGAGCTTTCTTCCAGATTTTTTACCGCGATGCCGATGTGATCAATCTTTAAAACTTTCATGATACTTCTCCTCATGTTTATTTTCTTCAATAGCCGCTTGGGGGATTGGCTTTCAGGGGCCGGTTGTCATTTAGAATTTAGTGGCGGAGAACTTTTTTCATTCGCGAGCCCCGGGGCTTTTTCAAAACGTGCAGCCCTTCAGGCATGCCAGCACTTGCGCAGCTGCACTTGTCGGTGTCATGAACCCCGCTTCCACCTGTTTCAGCATTTGGGCCATAACGTCTGCTGCGGGGCTTTGGTAAAACCATTCCTGGACTCCTTCGCGCACCATGAATCTCAACCACTCGGCCGCCTGCTCCCGTCTTTTTGCCTCGAGATCCCCGCTGGCGGTGAGCCTGTTCCGATGATCGAGAATTATCTCCAGGATGTTCTCCAGGCCGTCCATTGTAAGTGCGCTGCACGTCACCACCGGCGGTGACCAGTTGCGATAGGGTGGAGAAAGCAGGTGGAAAGCCGTCTCATACTGACGCCTGGCCATCTTCGCCCGCTCTATATTGTCGCCGTCCGCCTTGTTGACCGCCACCGCATCGGCGAGTTCCAGAACACCTTTTTTAATACCCTGCAGCTCATCGCCTCCGCCGGCGATCATTAAAACAAGGAAAAAATCGACCATCGAGGCTACCGTGACCTCTGATTGTCCGACACCGACAGTTTCAATAATGGTGACGTTAAAACCAGCCGCCTCGCAAAGCAGCATTGTCTCTCTGGTTTTACGGGCCACACCGCCGAGTGTTTTCCCGGAAGGGGATGGCCGGATAAAGGCATTTTCGTTGGCGGAGAGCTTTTCCATCCTCGTCTTATCCGCCAGTATGCTGCCGCCCGTTTTGGGAGAACTGGGGTCAACCGCCAAAACCGCCACACGGTAGCCTCTTTGCGTGAGCAGCGTCCCGTAGCTTTCTATAAACGTACTCTTGCCCGCGCCCGGCAGCCCCGTGACACCCAGGCGCAGGGCATCGCCTGTATATGGCAAGAGTGCGTCCAGGATCTGGCGCGCTGTTTCTTCATCTGAAGGCAAAGAGCTCTCCACCAGAGTGATGGCCTTGGCCAGCACGCGTCTGTCGCCGTTGAGAACTCCTTGTATATAATGCTGTGGATCCGGTCTTTTCATGCTGTCCGCCTCTTGAATTAACTCGCACGGGCAGTATATCCAAAGGGAGCAAGCCAGGCAAACTTTATTTGATTACCGCCGCGGGGGAGTGCTGGTTTTGTATCCACGCTGCAACGGGGACGCCTCCGGCAAAGACGGGCAGAGAGGCTTTTCATCTGTTTGTCATAACTGTTTGCCTGCAGCCTTCCGCCTGTGATATGCAAAACTTGACTGGGAGAGATAAATGAGTCACGATCTTGGCCGCCTTTTAACAGCGCTTCAGTTTTCAGCATCAAAGCACCGCCACCAGAGACGAAAAGACCTGGCCGCTTCCCCCTACATCAATCATCCGATAGAAGTTGCCAACATACTATGGCAGGTAGGAGGGGTACGCGATCAGGAGGCGATCGAGGCCGCCATTTTGCACGACACGATCGAGGACACGGATACCGGTGCGGAAGAAATCCTGGAGTTGTTCGGTGCCGGAGTTCTGTCACTGGTCAGCGAGATGACGGACGACAAGAGTCTTCCCAAAGTGGCAAGAAAGCAAAACCAGGTTGACGGCGCGCCTGGTCTGTCCGGGCTTGCCAAACAGATTAAACTTGCCGACAAAATATGCAATGTCCACGACATCGCCCACACACCGCCGGAGAACTGGACAAAAGAGCGCAAACTGGAATACCTGCAGTGGGCCAATGATGTGGTTGACGGTTTGCGCGGCGTAAACGGGGAGCTGGAAAAATACTTTGACAAGACACTTGCTGAGGCCCGGAAAAAGATCTTGAGTCAACGGAGCGGGCCGGGTGAGCATGAACAATAAATGAATAAGCCGGCATCGCAAGCGGTCCTTCTGTTGCTGTTTGTCTTATTATTTCGATGGTTTATTTCATTTTGCTAAATTATAATTGACAATGAACCGATTATGTATAAGTTACAAAAAATATTGATGTCCCAAAGACATCACCGGAAGGAGAAAACATAATGCTGGCAGTCACTGACAAAGCTTCAGAAATCATCAAAGATTTCCTGAAGGACAAAGGCGCTAACGCGGCGATTCGGATTACCATGTCATTCGGGTGAGCCGGGCCCTCTTTGGGCATGGCTCTGGATGAGCCACGAAACGAAGATGAGGTGATCGATGACAAAGGAACCAAATTTGTCGTTGAAAAATCACTGTGGGAACAGGCAAAACCGATTAACATTGATTTTATCAGCACACCGCACGGAGAGGGATTCAAGCTGACCTCGAGCCTCGCGGCCCAGGGCGGCGGAGGCTGCGGATCCTGCAGCTGCTAAATTCCCGGGGGGCTTTCGCCCCCCTTTTTTTATGACCATGGCACAAAATCACGAAATCAGGCAAAAACTAGACGAGGCAGATCAACTGCTGGAGCAAGGAAAATTAGATGAGGCGATCACTCTTCTGGAGGTGGTCCACGAAGCCAACCCCGCCGAAGAGTCCGTCCTGATGCGCCTGGCGTGGGCCAACTGGGACAGAGGAGACAGGGAAAGCTCCATCAGGCACTGGGAGGAAATGTTTGAACGGGAGCTGGAGCGAAAAGTCTTTACCGGTTTCGCCTATGACGAACTGGTAAGGATTTGCAAACTGGAGGGGAGGGCCGCCCGGCTCGTCGCGCTGTGCGAAAAAGCCGCCTCTGTTCAACCGGAGGATCCGGGGTTGGCCGAAGAACTGGGAAGGGCCTATCTGCTTTCGGGTGAATTTGAAAAAGCCGTCGGTGTTTTCAGTAAGCTCGTGTCCATGGAGGATGATAATCCGGTTTATCATTGCCTCCTGGGAGGGGCGCTGCTCGCCGCGGGCCGTTATGAAGAGTTTGAAAACGCCTACCGCCGGGCGGGGCTCATTGAACCTGATAACGAGGATCGCTACCTTTTTCAAGCCGCGGGCTTATACATGGAAAAGCATCTTCCCGAACGGTCGGTCGGTCTCATTACCAGGTGCCTCGCGCTTGCTCCCGGAAAAAGCCTCTATCATTGTGCCCTGGGGGACGCGCTGGTTGCCATGAACAGGCCCGCCGAGGCATTTGTAGCGTATGAAAAAGCATGCCAGGTTGATCCGTCTCAAACCGCCGCTTACTGGAACCGGCTTGGTAATTCACTGATGAAAGGAGAGCTTTTCAGTCACGCGGTTAAAGCATTTGAGGCGGCGCTGGCCTTTGATCCGCAGACTCCCTGCCGTCATCAACTGGAGGCGGCTAAAGCCCGCATTCAACTAAAAGGCGGGTGAGTGCGGATAAGGCTGATGTCCTGCGGTGGTCACTGTTTGTGAATCGTCTCCTTGAAGACATGGTAGAAGTCCTCGTGTTCGGACATGGCATGCCGCAGGATTTTTTCCATGGACACGATATCGCGTTTGTTGATGATGAGGTTGGCGCTTTTATTGAACGTTGCCAGATAGTCCATGGTCGGCAGGGTGGCACTGATTAAAACGACGTAGATCTGTCTGCGGACGGACATGTTGAGATTTTCCAGATAGCGAAGCACATTGTTCGTTTCCCAGACGCCTGTGTCGAAATCTTCATCGACAAAAATTATATTAAAGACGTGAAAGCGCATGTTTCTCAGCGCTTCTTTGTAGGTGGCCGGCTGTGCGACCAGAAACCCCATTTTTTTAAGATCGCCTGCGACTTTGTCACGGATAACCGGATCCTGCTCGCATATCATCGCTGTTTCCGCATCCGGAATGAGCCGCCCGAAAGGCCTTCCGCCATAATCCATCACGTCAGCCGTTTTCTTCGCCGCCGGTTTCGCTCCTTGTTCAGTCATTGTCGTTCCCTGCCTGATCGTTTTGTTATCTGTTTATCAGATCCACTGTTTGCCTATATTATTACCATAGGAACGGTCCACTTCCAGCTTATCCAGATCCGTCGTCTTCTCACCGCGTGCGCTTTTGATGGCGTCAATGCCCCGTCCGACATTGGAGCGGTTCGAGGCGTAGGCTTTGGCTGTTTCCTCGGTGATCAGTCCCTTTTCATAAAGATCGACGATACAGTTGTCGAAGGTGATCATGCCGAAGGCTTTGCCTTGCTGGATGATGTCGAGGAATGTCTTCCCTTCGGACTCGCCGTGCATGATGGCGTCTTTGACGCGCAGTGAAGTCCCCAGCGCTTCGAAGGCCGCCACGCGCCCTCCGCCTACTTTGGGGAGAAGCCGCTGACAGATGACCCAGCGCAGAGAATCCGCCAGGCGTGTCCGGATCTGATTTTCTTCTTCGATCGCGAACATGCCCAGGATGCGGTTGACTGTCTGACTGGCATCGGTCGTATGCAGGGTACTCAGCACCAGATGGCCTGTTTCAGCCGCATTCAAGGCGATCTCAACTGAGTCGCGGTCGCGCATTTCACCGACCAGGATGACATTGGGCGCCTGACGAAGAGAGGCGCGCAGTCCGTTGGCGAAAGTGTCGAAGTCCTTGCCCAGCTCTCGCTGATTGACCGTCGCTTTTTTTTGCGAGTGAGTGTACTCAATCGGGTCTTCCAGCGTGATGATATGAACCGGCTGCTTCTCATTGATGTCGTTGATCACGGCGGCAAGTGAAGTAGTTTTGCCGGAACCGGTCGCGCCGGTGACCAGCACGATACCGTTTTTTTCCGTGGCCACCCGCCGGTAGGCGTCAGGCAGGCCCAGCTCGGCATAAGTCGGTATCTGGGTTTCCAGCTTCCTCAAAACGATGGAGTACTGGTTTCGCTGGGAGAAGATGTTGACGCGGAAACGAGCGATGCCCGGCAGCTCGTAGGAAAGGTCGCAAGAACCTTCTTTGAGCAGTGCCTCCATCAGACGCCGGTCCTGATTGATGAGGTTCAGGGCGAAGGTTTCCGTCTGGAAGGGAGTCAGCTTTTCAAAGTGAGGCTCCAGGTCCACCGGCACCAGGACCCCCGCCGCCTCCACCTGGAACGGTTTGTCCACCGTCAGGATGACGTCTGATATATTGGTGTTGGACTCCAACATTTTAATCAGGATATGATCTACTTCCGGTTTTCTCATGACAAATCCTCTCTAGGCCTCGGTAAAGTCGGTGGGCTGATGTTTCAAAAGCGGGCGGAATCTGCCTTTCTCGTTTGATTTTATATAGGCGTCTTCGGCGCTGATCCATCCCCTGTTATATAGTTCCATGATACCGTCGTCCAGAAGCTGCATTCCGTATTTCTTGCCTGCCTGAATCATGGACGGTATCTGATATGTTTTCTGCTCGCGGATGAGGTTTCGCACAGCAGGTGTGGCGACAAGAATTTCCAGAGCGACACAGCGTGCTTTGATGTCCGATCTTTTGAAAATGACCTGAGAGATAACCGCTCTGAGGCCGTCGGCCAAAGTGGAGCGGATTTGCAGCTGCTCGGATTCCGGGAAAATTTCCACGACACGGTCCACAGTTTTAACCGCGCTGGTCGTATGGACGGTGGCCAGCACCAGATGGCCGGTGGAAGCCGCCTCGATTGCCAGGGCGGTGGTTTCCAGGTCGCGCATTTCGCCGACCATGATGATATCCGGGTCTTCGCGCAGAGCACCGCGCAGCGCGGCGGAAAAACTTTTAGTGTGAATACCGACTTCGCGGTGATTGACGATGCAGTTTTGGCTCCTGTGGACAAACTCGATCGGGTCTTCGATGGTAATGATGTGGTCGCGGCGCAGGCGGTTCGCCTCGTCGATAATAGCGGCGAGCGTTGTGGATTTTCCGCTGCCGGTCGGGCCGGTCACCAGCACCAGTCCCCGTGGCAGCATGGCCAGTTTCGAAACAACCGACGGCATGCCCAGCTCGGCGCAGGTGGCGATTTTTGCCGGTATTTCACGGAACACGGCGGCTATCCCATATTTTTGCTGGAAATAATTGGCGCGATAGCGCGCCAGCCCCGGCACTTCATAGGCGAAGTCCATGTCTCCGGTTTCTTCAAACTGCTTTATCTTATGCTCGGGAGTGATTTCATAGAGAAGAACCTTGAGCATATCATTGGTGAGGACATCGTATCTGATGCGTTCAATGTCACCGCGAATGCGGATGGCCGGCTGCTGTCCGGATACCAGATGAAGGTCGGATGCCTTGTGATCGTTCATCAACTGAAAAAAAGCGTCGATTTTTGCCATGAGCCTCTCCCGTGAATTTTATTCCGGAGCGCCGTCCGTTCATAAGGCGCGTCGGCGATTGTTGCGCTTTATACGTATGCTATGAAATCGCGGACTTAAGTATATGGAAAACCACGCAGCTTTGTCAAGACAAGTTTCCGCTTCAGCCTCCGGCTGCCAGAGGGCGATTGTCCTTGACAGGCCGGCAAACAATATATATGCTCGCCACGTTTTTTTAACGGTTGGGGGATGTAGCTCAGCTGGGAGAGCGCGGCGTTCGCAACGCCGAGGCCAGGGGTTCGATCCCCCTCATCTCCACCAGGCATTAATCAGGTAGAGTTCCAGAACATCCATGAAACCCGCGCAAAGCGGGTTTTTATGTGTCGGAAAACTTATCATTAACGGAGGGATGGATACGCTGACCGGAATGCCGGTGTTTCCAGACCGGCATGATGTGGCTCATCAGGCGACAAATTATCCCGAACCTTCAAGACCGCCGTATTTGTCTCCAGATTTTTATTGATAAATAATCACATTTGCATTTAATAGGCGAGAATACTTATTATGTCTTACAGGCGGGGCCCTTAAGGAACCTCTATGAAAGTACTGTCCTACAGACTGGCTCGCTATCTTTCCCGCAGACTCGGTGTGTGGTTTTTCCGTTCATTTTCCTGGTGCATCGCCACCGGCTATTTTTTTCTCTTTCCTTCGCGCGTGTCCGGCAGCGTCAAGTTTTACCGGGCGCTTTTCCCCCAGCGTAGTTTCGTCTATCATCTTTACTGTGCCTGGAAACAGTTTCACGGCTTCACCGATGTTTATATGCACCGTTTCATTCCCTGGGTGGCTGAACAGGCCCGGTTTCACCGTGAAGGCTGGGAGCATCTGCATCAGGCGGTGGACGAAAAAACCGGGGCGATTGTTGTCATGTCGCATGTGGGGAACTGGGAACTCGCCGCCCAGCGGCTTGGTCAGAAGGGAATGCCGGTGATGATTTATATGGGTGCCAAACATAAAGAACAGGTCGAGAAGATTCATAAGGATAACCTGGTCATGCAGGGCGTGCGCATCGTGGCGACGGACGAGAAGGAAAAATCCCCTTTTGCCCTTCTGGAAGGCATAACTTTCCTGCGTGAGGGCGGGATCGTTTCCATGACAGGCGACAGGCTATGGGGGGAGCAAAGCTCCGTCAAGGTCAATTTCCTGGGCCATGAAGCACATCTGCCGGATACGCCTCATTTGTTTGCACTGATGTCCGGTGCGCCGCTGATGACTTTCTTTGTACATCAGGATGAGTCAGGCATACATCAGATCCGGTTATCCCCTGGCAGAAAAGTGCTGGCCAAAACGCGTGCCCAGCGCCATCAGGCGGTTGCGGCTTCGGCGCAGGCCTACGCCGACGACCTGGCGCGCTTTGTCGTCGAACATCCGTTTGAGTGGCATCATTTTGAACCTTTTTTGGGGAAAAAAATTGAAGCCGGCACTGAATAGAAAAAATAAGTTTTGCTTCGTGCTTCATTGCCATATAAAAGGCGGTTTCTGACTATAATAAGCGGGAGGCGTTTATGAAAGTAAGCGAAGTGCCGCAGGACATTACCTATTACAACGGTGAAAAGCGCGCCTGTTACGCGCTTGACGAGCAGGGCAGGTATGTGGTCGTTCCCAGTTCAGGCTGGGAGGCGGAAGCGATTGTCAACGGTCTGGCCATGGAAGACTGGGAGGCAAGGCTTGTTGAGATCAGAAAAGAAGTGCTGGCCGGCCGCCAAAGCCCTCTTGGCTATTACATGGAGCTCAGGCAGATGACCCCGAAAATTCTGGGCAAAACGGCGGGGATTTCCATATTCCGCGTAAAAAGGCATTTTCGTCCGGAAATTTTCGCCAAATTGAAGCCGCAGGTGCTTGAGCGCTACGCGCAGGCACTCGCGATAAGTACCGAAGAGCTCAAAAGAGGACCTATAAACACCCAAAGGAAGGTAATTACACATCCATGACTACTGAACTGACCTGTGCGGGAAAACCTTTTTACCATCTGCATGCCTCCCACTGTGAAAGCGGAGTCACCGCTTCTCTGTTTCGGGACAAGGGAGTGGATCTGTCCGAGGCAATGGCCTTCGGTATCGGCAGCGGCATTTTCTTCGGGCATCTGCCGTTTATCAAAATGGTGGGGCTTCCCGTGACAACCTACCGGTCGCGGCCCGGCACCCTTTTTACCAAGGTGGCAAAAAGACTGGGCGGAAAATTTGTTACAAAAAAATATTACAACTTTCCGTGGAAGAAAGACCGTACCAAAGAAGGCATGGAGGACCTGCGCGCCCTGCTGGCTTCCGGCAATATCGTCGGTCTGACCACCAACATTTACTGGCTTTCCTATTTTCCCGACCGGTTCCGCTTTCAATTCAACGGCCACAACATCATTGTACTTAGGGAAGTCAAGGACGGCTTTCGCGTTGCCGACCCTGTTTTGGATCATCCGGTTGATTGTCTGACTGAGGATCTGGAGCGGGCGCGTTTCGCCCGGGGGCCTCTGGAATCAAAGGGATACATGTATTATGCAAAATCCGTCAATCCAAAACCGGACTTCAGGAAGGCCTGCATCGACGCAATCAAGGACTCCTGCAACATGATGCTGCGTACCCCTTTCCCCTTTGTCGGCCTCATGGGTATACGTTATCTGGGCAGACAGACCATTAAAAGCCCCGCGGTGCTGGGCGAGCGTGAGGCGCGCCGCCGTCTGGCCAATGTCGTGCGCATGCAGGAAGAGGTAGGTACGGGAGGTGCCGGTTTCCGTTTCATGTATGCGGCCTTTCTCCAGGAAGCGGCTGCCCTGTTCGGTTCCGCTGAGCTCGCGGATCTCTCCAGAGAAATGACCTCCATCGGCGATATCTGGCGGGAGTTTGCCGTCGTCTCGGCCCGTGTCATCAAGGAGCGCGGTTCCGGCGAAAATACCTTCGCCAAAGCGGGCGGCCTGATACTCATCTGTGCCGGAAGGGAGGAGCAGTTTTTCCGCGACCTCGATTCAGTGGTGAGGAAGCTCAAAGCATGAATGCGCTGGATGTCAGTGCCGTGACCTTCAGTTACGGTAACGGGGCGATAAACGCTCTGGAGAAATTTTCTCTTTCGGTCCCGGACGGGGGCATGCACGCGCTTCTGGGGCCCAACGGAGCCGGCAAGTCCACACTGATGAGGATCATCACCGGCCAGCTGAAAGGCTATTCGGGCAGCGTCGCCGTTTACGGCCGCACGATACCGGATAGAGACGCTCTTTTGTCCATCGGTTACGTTCCACAGCCCATATCACTCTACACGGGATTGACCGCCATGGAAAACCTGCGCTTTTTCGGTGCGATGGCCGGCATGCCGGCTGACAGAATCGGCGCACGGGCACTCGAAGTTCTGGAGAGGACGGGCCTTGCGGGTCATGCCCGCGAATTGGTTTCCACTTATTCAGGCGGAATGCAGCGACGGCTCAACATTGCCGTGGCCCTTCTGCATTCCCCGACACTGCTTTTGCTCGACGAACCGACCGTCGGTATCGATCCCCAGAGCCGCCATCACATTTATGAAACGCTCGCCGAACTGAATGCCGCCGGGATGACCGTTCTTTTATCCACCCATATCATGGAAGAAGCACAAAGACTTTGCCGGGCGGTGACCATGGCGGACAAGGGGCTCGTGATTTATGAAGGGCCGATGTCCGGGATAGATAATCTGGAAAAATTTTTTCTGGAAAAGACGGGCAGGGGGCTGCGCGATGACTAGAGCAGGGACGGTATCGGTTGACCATCTTTATCTCTCTCCATCATATACAAACGGATTGAGGTGCGATTAAACATTAAATGGCCGGGCAACTAAAAGAACTGATCCGCAAGGAAATGCTGATTCTGTTACGTGACCGCCAGACCGTCATGCTGCTGTTTCTGATGCCGGTGGCGCTCATTTTCTTTTTATCGCTGGCGATGGAGGGAGTCTGGACGGACAAGCTGACCGGGCGGAAGATACAGCTTGTCGTCAAAAACGAAAGCGCCTCACCCAAGGCGAAGCTGCTGGAGAAAAAAATAAAAAACAACCCGGCGATTCTGGCGATTCAGAGCCGGCAAACCGACAATGACCTGATTCTGGCCGACGGTAAAACTCAACTGGTGGTGACGATCCCTGATGGTTTTGAAACCGCTGACAGGCCTGTGGAGCTGTATTTCGAGCCGTCGATCGATGCCGGATATAAAATAGCCGCACGTTCGCTCATCACGTCACTTGCGGTGGAAGTGTTCATGGACATAGACAACCTGGAGGCGGTCATGCAGGCGCTGATTGTTGAAAAGACAAAACCCAACCGCGACCTGCCCACGCCGCTGCAGCAGACGGTTCCCGCCTACGCGATTTTTGCGATGTTTTTTATCTCCATTCCCCTGTCCATCGGTTTTTTGAAGGAAAAGAACGACGGTACGCTCGAACGCCTGTTCACCTATCCGGTCAGCACCCATCTGGTGACACTGGGGAAGATCATCCCCTACTATATCATCAATATTGTGCAGTTCGTGCTGATGATGCTTGTCGGTGTCTTTGTCATGTCGCACTTTATCAGCCATGCATTTTATCTGGGGGAGCATCCCTGGCATATGATCCCGGTCACGCTGGTGGTGGCGGCGGCCACCACCGGTTTCGGTGTGATGATCGCCGCGCTGGGCCGAACCCAGGAGCAGGCCTCGACGCTCGCGGCGGTCAGCACCGTGCTGATGGCCGTTTTCGGCGCAATCATGCTGCCGTATGCGATTTTGCCTGCCGCATTGAAGAAGGCGGCGATGATCTCACCCATGTACTGGGCGCATCAGGCCTATCTGGATATATTTCTACGCTCGGCGCCCTTTTGCCGGATCGCACCGAAATTAATTGTATTGACAGTGTTTGCCGGAATTTGCTTCTATATTGCCGGAAGGAGAGTTAAATGGATTTAGAAAAGGCTTATCAGGAGTTGGGGGTGACCTCCAGGGAGGATTTGATTTTCAAGCTCAAGGAACTTATCATCCGCGCCTGCGAAATTCAGGATGTGCGCCCCGAAGACGTCCCCACGGATGTTCCCTTTATCGGCGGTCCCGGGCCGCTCAAACTCGATTCACTCGATGCAATGGAAATCGCCATGGAGCTTCGCTACACATTCGGCGTGGAGCTCAAAAACGCCTCCACCGCCGCCTAGGCGATGCAGTCTTTCGACACGCTGGCGGATTTCGTGATCGAGGCGCCCAAGGTTAAAAAGTGAAAGATGATGCCATCCATATCCGCGGCTGGGGAGCAGTGACCACGCTGGGCTGGAGCGCTCCCGAAAGTGCAGCCAAGCTCATCGTGGGCGACGTCCATCCGGCGGGCGTCTGCGCCTCGTCGCATCTGATTGATCGCGAATTCAGAGCCTTTGAAGTCGCCTACGACGGAGACCCCCTCCGGAAATCGTTGGCCATGCTCGATGCCGTTATTGGCGAGGCTTTCACCCGCGCGGGCCTGACCAGTGAGGAAATCGCGGATAGTTGTCTCCTCATGGGTACCACCGGTGGGCTTTTCATCCGTAACGAACATGAGTTTGTGGACGAGGTGCGCCGCCACCCCGACAGGGAATCACCGCCCATTTCGTGCCGTAACCGCGGGCCCGGTGAAGTGACGCAGTTTGTCGCGGAAAAATATGGCATCGGCGGCATGATCTTCACGCTGAGTATGGCGTGCGTCTCCAGCTCGCATGCGCTGGTGGCGGCCGCGGACCTGATTCGGCAAAATAGAGTCCGCCGCGCGGTTGTCATCGGCTTCGAGCCCCTGCTGAACATGACGCTGCACGGATTTGCCAGCCTGCTTCTGTACGATCCCGACAGTTGCCGGCCGTTTTGCAAATCGCGTATGGGCATGCAGATCGGTGAGGGTGCGGCCTGCCTTGTTCTCGAGCGTGGCAACGACTCGACGAGTGCCGACAGCCGCTACACATTCGCGGGCGGCTATCTGTTCAGCGACAACACCTCGCTCACTTCCGCCGGTACGGACGGCGCGATGGTGGATGCGGTGGTGAGCGAAGCTCTCATCCGGTCGGATATCCGCACCGATGATATTGTTGCCATCAAGGCGCATGGTACCGGAACACAGGATAATGATCTGTCCGAAGGCCGGGGATTGGTGAGAGTTTTCGGTGAAAAACTTCCTCCGGTGGTGTCGTTAAAAGGTGCGGTGGGGCACCAGCTCGGTGCGGCCGGGGCCGTGGAAACAGCCCTGTGGCTTTCCTGCCTCGAGGCGGGAACGATACCGGTGAGTTTCGGTTTCACCGAGACAGACCCGCAAATAGGTTTCGCCCCGTCACAGGTCAACCGGCCGGCGCCGGACGGAGCCTATCTTTTCAACTTTTTCGGCTTCGGCGCCACCTGCACAAGCTACGTCATTAAAAAAGAGTCGCACAAGAGCTGACCATGATGATTGAAAAACAAAATGACCCTGTCAATGTCGTCGCAGCAAGCTTTCTCGGGCCTTCTTTGCTCCCCGACGATGAGCTCCCCTGGCAGGAGTCCATGCTGCCTCTGGCCTGCGATGATCTGGTCCAGAAGGTGCTGGGGCAGCAGATCCGGCGTGCGGGCAGATTCATCAAAATGGTCTGTGCCGGGGCAGTCTCCTGTTTGCAGCAGGTCGCACCGGGGGTATTGAATGATAAAAAAACGGGTATCTTTTTGGCCACCGGCCTGGGTAACGGCGACGAGATACTGCCGTTTGTCACCCAGGTGTTTAAACACAGCGGCGGTTTCCCCAGCCCCAATCAGTTTGCCAATTCCGTGAGCAATGCCGCCGCCTTTTTTCTGGCGCGTCACTCCGGTGTAAAAGGGCTTATCCTGACTGTGTCTGATGAGGAACTTTCCTTCGAATCCGCCCTGTGGCTCGCCGAAAGCTACCTGGCAGGCGGTGAAATAGACCTGGCGCTGGTTGGCGGCTGCGACGTTTATACACCCACCGTTGGGGAATACCGGATGAGGATGAATGCGCTTGAGGAAAATTCGCGGATGCTGCCCATCGGCGAAGGAAGTTCCTGGCTTCTTTTAGGGAAAAACATGCCCGAGAAAATAGGCGACATTTATACATTACAGATCAGCGCGCGAAAAACTACTTCCCCGGATTCAGCACAAGGCGATGACGTCCTGGCCTCTATCCCGGCCGGATCGTCGCCCGGGCGCAGACTCTGGCTGCCGGGATTCCGCATGAAAAACCCGGAAGCTCCGTCCGGCTTTGAACTTTTCGACTATCTGCCCCGCTGTGGCGTCTTCCCCACTGCCTCGGCTTACGGCCTGGCCTCGGCACTCAGGAAAAACCCCTCCTCGCTTGTGGTTTCCAGTAACTTTTCCGATTACGGCAGGCAGGCGATGGTCGTTGCCGTCTCCCGGTAGAACCACGGACATGAATACCGCAAGACAAAAAAAACGCATCGTGCTGGTTCACCCGCGTGGTTTCAACTGGCTTCCCGGCAGGCGCGATATCACCGATATCGCCAACCGCATGGTTCCCCAGGGACTCCTTTCCATGGCTGCATGGCTTTCCCGCGAAGGCCATGACGTTTATGTCTATGACTGTCTGGGGCCGGGCGCGCCGCTGGCTATCGACCAACAGGCCAGGCAGATCCTCAAGCTTGAACCGGACATTGCCGGCTTTTCCGCGACCACGTCATCTTTTCCCGATGCGGCTCGCCTGGCGGGGAAAATCAGACAGGCACGCCCCGGAATAATGACTGTCTGCGGCGGAGTGCATGCCTCGGCGCTTGGAGAAAAACTGCTGGCCGATTATCCTTCATTTGATTTTCTGGTGGCGGGCGAAGGCGAGCAAACGATGAGCGAGCTTGCCGCGGGATGGGACCCGGCCGGCATTGACGGCCTCGTCCGCCGGGAAAACGGCCACGCCCTGGCAAACCAACCCAGAAAACATATCGCCGATCTGGACAGTCTGCCTTTTCCCGCTTATGAAAAACTCCGGGGATTCCCGCGCGATTACCACCTGCCGCTTTTTTCCTATATCCATACACCCGGTGCGACGATGATCACCTCGCGCGGCTGCATGTATTCCTGCTCCTACTGCGACCGCTCCGTTTTCCGAAAGGGCTACCGCTACAATTCCGCCGAATACATCTACGCGCACATGAAATATCTTTCCGATAAATTCGGTGCACGGCACATCAACATCTACGACGATCTTTTCACCGCCAACCGGCGGCGCATCGTCGAGCTTTGCACGAAACTGGCACAAAAACCGCTGGGCATGAATTTCAACTGCGCCGTGCGCGTGGGCTACACCGACGACGACCTTTTGATGATGCTCAAGGAAGCGGGCTGCCTGATGGTGTCGCTGGGCATTGAATCGGCCGACCCGGAGATGCTCGCCCGTCATAAATCCGGCGTGTCGCTCGACGATGTGCGCGACACGGTGGCCCGCATCCAGGCCGCCGGCCTCCGCGCCAAGGGGCTTTTCATGATGGGCCTGCCCGGCGAGACGGAAGAATCCATCCGCCGCACATCCGATTTTATTATTTCCCTGGAACTCGATGACATGAATATGGCCAAGTTCACGCCTTTTCCCGGTGCGCCCCTTTGGCCGGCCATCCGCGAGGAGGGGACATTCAATGAAGACTGGCGGCTCATGAACTGTCTGAACTTCGTGTTCATCCCGAAGGGCATCGCCTCGCGGGAAAGGCTTGATCAGCTCTACAATGAACACGTCAAACGGTTTTATTCCGACCCGGCGTGGCGCAGGCGATTCCGCAGGCGCATCTGGGAGCATCGCAGGAGCCTGTGGTATTTTTTGCGCCACCTGCCTTCCTTCTGGTCTGCCAAAAATCAGTTCGAGCCGAAGCGGGAAAGTTTTGACGCGCAAGACGATGGATAGGTGGAGAAAGGGGTAAGGCTAAAGGACAGAGGATAGGGGGCACACCATGACTATCTCTGGTTTTTAAGCAGTTCCGCCTGATGGTGGGCGGCAAGCGCGTCGATTACGGGGCCTATGTCTCCGTTTATGAAGTTTTCCAGATCATAGCGGGTGAGGTTGATACGGTGGTCGGTGATCCTCCCCTGTGGATAATTATAGGTGCGGATGCGCTCGGAACGGTCGCCGGAGCCGACCTGGCTTTTGCGCGTTTGCGCCTCGTGGGCGTTTTGCTCCTGCACCATCGCGTCCAGGAGCCGTGCCTTCAGCACCTTCAAGGCCTTGGCCTTGTTCTTGAGCTGTGATTTTTCGTCCTGGCAGGTGACGACAAGCCCCGTCGGCAGGTGGGTGATCCGCACAGCGGAGTCGGTCGTGTTGACGCTCTGGCCGCCGTGGCCGGTGGAGCGATAAACGTCGATACGCAAATCGTTGGGGTCGATGTTGACTTCTACATCTTCCGCTTCGGGCAATATGGCGACAGTCACCGCCGAAGTATGAATGCGCCCCTGCGCCTCCGTGACGGGCACGCGCTGGACGCGGTGCACGCCGCTTTCATATTTCAGACGGCTGTAAGCGCCCCGGCCATCAATCTGGGCGATGATTTCCTTAAATCCGCCCATGCCGCCCGCGGGCGAGGAACTGACAATCTCCACCCGCCAGCCCTGCTGTTCCGCGTAGCGGGCGTACATGCGAAACAAATCGCCCGCAAACAGGCCTGCTTCGTCGCCCCCGGTACCGGCGCGGATTTCCAGAAAGACGTTTTTGTCATCATTGGGGTCTTTGGGTAAAAGAAGGATTTTCAGCCTCTCTTCCAGAGAGGCAATCTCCTCTTCGAGGGCGGGAATTTCTTCTCTGGCCATGGCGCGGATTTCTTCGTCGCTTTCGCCCAGCAGTTCGCGGTTTTCCCCCAGCAGTTTTCTGGCCTTTTCATATTGGCGGATAGTTTCGACAAGCGGCATCAAATTCGAGTGCTCTTTGGCGTATTTCTGATACATGCCCTGGCGCGAGACCACCTCCGGGTCGGCCAAAAGCCCTTCCAGCTCCCGGTAACGCAGCTCTATATCATGAAGTTTATTCAGGATCGCATCCATGGTTCGTCTTTATTGTCAAAAAAATAATTTAAAGGGGAAAAACTGGCTGTGTTGCCCTGCCGTCGAGGCAGGGCATAGCTACAAATGCCGGAAATGTGCCGGTATGATGTGCATGGGATAATGTCTCAAGGAGAACATTCCGGTGGAGGCTCTCAGACCTTTGCTTTTTTGGCCGTCGCGGCTTTGTCTTTCTGCTCGTATTTCTTTTTGAATTTCTCCACGCGGCCCGCCGTGTCCACAATCTTTTGCTTGCCGGTAATAAAGGGGTGGCAGTTAGAGCAGATGTCTATTTTTATATCTTTTTTGGTGGAACGGGTTTCAATCACATTGCCGCACACGCAGGTAATGGTTGTCTCCTTGTATTCGGGGTGGATTCCCTGTTTCATTTTTTTCTTTTTCCTCCTGACACTTGATCCGAATCTCTATGGGCTTTAATTCTGGAACGGATGCGCTGCCTTATCGCAGAAGCTGTAAAAATTCAAGGCAAATATTATCCGCCGGCACTTCCTTGCGGCTAGGAGCTCATCGATTCCAGAAATTCCTGATTGGTTTCCGTTTTCCTGATCTTGCCGATGATGAATTCCATCGCGTCCACGGGATTCATTTCCTGCAGCAGCCGGCGCAGTATCCAGACGCGGTTGAGGGTGTTTTTGGGAAGCAGCAGCTCTTCCTTGCGCGTTCCGGAGCGGATCAGGTCGAATGCGGGGAAGACGCGCCGGTCGGCGATCCGCCGGTCCAGATGCAGTTCCATGTTGCCTGTGCCCTTGAATTCTTCAAAAATAACTTCGTCCATCCGGCTGCCCGTATCAATGAGCGCGGTGGAAATGATCGTCAGGCTGCCGCCGTTTTCGATATTGCGCGCCGCGCCGAAAAATCGCTTGGGTTTGTGCAGTGCGTTGGAATCGACGCCGCCGGAAAGCACTTTTCCCGAAGGGGGCACAACCGTGTTATAGGCGCGCGCCAGACGTGTGATGGAATCGAGCAGGATGACCACGTCTTTTTTATGCTCGACCAGACGCTTGGCCTTTTCAATGACCATTTCAGCCACCTGCACATGGCGTGTGGCCGGCTCGTCAAAAGTTGAAGAGATGACTTCGCCCTGTACGCTGCGCTGCATGTCCGTGACTTCTTCCGGTCGCTCGTCGATCAAAAGCACCATCAGGACGACTTCCTTGTGGTTGGCGGTGATGCTGTGGGCGATATCTTTGAGCAGTACGGTTTTTCCGGCGCGCGGCGGGGAGACGATGAGTGCCCTTTGTCCCTTGCCGATGGGGGCGAACAGATCCAGCATCCGTGTGGAATAGTTTTCCGGATCGAATTCCAGGTTCAGTTTTTGATCGGGGTAAAGGGGAGTCAGGTTGTCGAAAAGGATTTTATCACGCGCCTGCTCCGGGCTTTCAAAATTGACTTCATCGACCTTCAAGAGGGCGAAATACTTTTCGCCTTCCTTGGGCGGACGTACCTCGCCGGAAATAGTGTCGCCGGTCCGCAGATTGAAGCGGCGGATCTGTGACGGTGAGATATAAATATCATCGGGGCTGGGCAGATAGTTGTAATCAACGGCGCGTAAAAACCCGAAAGCGTCCGGTAATATTTCCAGTACGCCGGAGCCGGAGATGACGCCGTTTTGCTCGGCCTGGGCCTGCAGAATCGCGAAAATCAGATCCTGACGCCGCATGCCGCTGGCACCGGGCACCTCCAGGTCTTTGGCCATGTTATTCAGCTCGCTTATCGGGAGCCTTTTGATGTCCTCAATGTTCATAATTATGTTCCTTGGTTTGAATTAAATAAAATACTGATATTTAAACGAAATTACCGGTTTGGGCCGTATTTATACTTGAAACGGGCGTGGGTGCTCACGATTTTAAGCGCTTACGGATTTAATATCGGCTTGTTTATTTGAATACTTGAATCGCTCCAAAAGACGGGGCCGGCCTGGCCCCTGACGAATTGAAGGCAGGCTATATGAATCAATAAAGTCTGTCAAGATATTTATTGGGGTTATATTAAAAAAATAATTCGGCCGGTCCCGCCCGTGGTTTTTATCGGGCGGCAAAACAGGCGCAGATAGATAATGCCCGGTGAACGTAGATTTTCCAATAGACAAAGATGCGGGATTATTTCAGACGCTCTTCGGTAATGACCATTCCGGCACCCAGCGTGATGAAACGCTTTCCGTACTCGCGCGGGAATAATTTTCTGGCCCGCTCGCCGCTGCAGTGGGAGGGGGCGGCGTAACGCACCCCCAGCGATTTAAACTCTGCGATGATCCCCAGGATTTCCTCATCCGTGTTATCCAGGATGTGAAACCCGCCCATCACCAGCGCGATCTTTTCTTCGGGGAAAAAGTTTTTAGCGGTTTGTGTAATCAGGACAATACCGGGATGAGCACATCCGGTGATAACCACCGTGCCCGCCTGCGTTTTCATAACCACCGCCTGCTCCGGTGTGTGCCCGCCCATTTCACCTGTTGTAAAAAAACCGGGGTAGATCTCGCGCGGCCCGTCCACCAGCGATACGTTGATTCCGTAGCGTTTCAAATCGTCTATAAAATGGCCGGAAAAAGATTTTGTCACCAGCACTTCCAGGCGGCGATTGGCGTCGGCAATTGTGAAGATGCCGCCTGTGTGATCCCAGTGCTGGTGTGAAATCATTAAAAGATCAATATCCACCGGGTCGATGCCGAGTCTGGCCATATTGCGCTTAAGCACAAGGCCGTCGCTTCCGGTATCGAACATGATCAGCTTGCCGCCATGATTGATGAGACATGAAAAGCCCCAGCTCGCTTCCATGTCATCGCGTGCCGTGTAGTTGTCACAAATTACGCTGACAAGCGGGTAGCCGCCGGACGTATCTGCTTTCATGGTATTCACCTTTTTTTGCCGATGGCATATTGCCGGAGCGCCTTGTGAAATGTTTTGGCCGCAAGAAGCGCACAGTGTTTGGATTCATCAGGCATGCCTCCCAGGTGCTCCAGAATCGTGCTTTGGCTGATTTTGAGGCAGTCGCGCACCGGGGAACCTTTGGCCATCACGGTAGCGGCGGAACCTGCCGCGTGCGAGGTCATACAGCCGTCGGTCGTATAAGTGATATCGACAATCTTATCGTTTTGGATTTTCAAAAACATCTCCATGGTGTCGCCGCATGGTCCCTTGATTTTGGCATAGCCGTCCGGCCGGTCGAGACTTCCGCAGTTACGAGGGTCATTACCGTAATCCACCACCCTTTCGGACAGACCGCCGGTGATCTTCTCCATGAGAAGATCGATCATTTCTTTTTTGATCTGTTCGTCGGTTTTTTCTGTTTGTGCCACCTTTCAACTCCTAAAAGATCTTCCGCGGCCGCCTGCGGCATTAGTCCCGTGGCGGCCGTATTTATCTAAAGAATCTGTTTCCCCGCATCGGGGCCTGCTTTCACGATATACACTGAAGTTATTTTCCCGACAATGGCCGACTTGGGGTTTAGTGTCGCCTTGAGACTGTGCACCCACTCCACATTGTGCCGGAAAATCTCGCCGTCGGTGTGAATGGTGATGTCCGCCTTGACTTGATAGCCTTCCTTTTCTCCCCACCACGCCAGCGCAATTCTGGGATTTTCCCACAGGTTCGCCAGGGTTTTGCCAAAATACTGATCTGATATCAAAAGAGTTTCATCATCCAGAAATTTGGCCGCACCGATCGGCACTACATTGGGAAGACCGTCTTTCGACGCGGTGGACAAAAACATCAATTTAGTACCCTTTAGACTATCTTTGATCTCTTCGGTAACTTTAACCATCTTTTTTCATGCCTCCTGATATTTACGGCACATTAATGCGCCTTCGTAGCGAGTTAAAGATTTTTCAGCAATGATGCCGGGCCAGCCATGGTCAGATATAACACAAACACAATCCCGATTACGATGCGATAGTAGCCGAACGCTTTAAATCCGTGGTTTTCAACAAAACGGACAAAAAGTTTTACCGCAAGCCAGGCGGAAAGAAAAGCCCCTATAAACCCACAGGCCAGAAGCAAGGCTTCTTGCGAGCCGATCACCGCGTCTGTTTTCAGAAGGTCATAGCCGGTGGCGGCCAACATCGTGGGAACGGCCAGGAGAAAGGAAAATTCGGTGGCCTGCCTTTTGTCCAGGCCGTTGAAAACGCCGCCGATGATCGTTGCCGCAGCGCGCGACACACCAGGAATCATCGAAAGGCACTGTATAAGACCGATAAAAAAAGCGTTTTTATAGGATATGTCCTCAAGTGAGGCATAGCGGCTTTCACGGCTGACCACTTGTTTGTCGATGGCAATCAAAACAATGCCGCCCACCACCAGCGCCAGCGAAACACCCAGCGGATTGAACAGGTATGTCTTAATCGTTTTGTACGCCAGAAAACCGACTATTGCCGTCGGTATGAAGGCGGTACAAAGCTTTATGTAGATATCCATGCCCTGGAGAAAACGCTTGTAGTAAAGCATGACAATGGCGGCAATGGCGCCGAGTTGAATGGAGATGGTAAATGTTTTCACAAACGCCTGGTCGTTAATTTTCATCAGGTAGGAGGCCAGAATCATGTGCCCGGTCGAGGAAACGGGCAGAAATTCAGTGGCTCCTTCCACGATAGAGAGAATGACAGCCTGTATGATGTCCATATGGTTCCTCTTGAAGTATTTAACGCTTTCGTCTATTATGGATCGGCATGATAAACAAGCTTTTTCTCCTTGCGTCACAAAGGAGCTATGTGAAATGACATCGAAAAACAAAGAAAAAACACGAGAGAAAAAAGCTGTTTTGCCCCGGTCGGATAAATTTGACTATGAGGAGTTTGCCGACACCCCTATGGGCGGAGGGTGAAGCGCGTCCATCGACGCGGGGGCGGTACGCTTCCCGGAAAATATCTTCGAGTGGTTGAAGAGGCTGATGGGGAAAGTCGGTAAATAGGGCGCGGGGCGCGTAAAAAATGATGATGTCAAATTGTTTGTTTTATATGTTTTTGGTCGATGAAACTTAAAAGGGCCGGGATAGTTCATGGATGATTATTTAAGACTTTACCAGACACCGGAGCTGGCCAACCCTTATATCCTGATCGGCTATCGCGGCTGGCTCAATGCCGGCGAGCTAAGCACCGGCACCATCGACTACCTGCGCCGCAGGCTGAACGCGCGCAGGCTTGCCTCCATCGACCCGCAGAGCTTTTATATCTGGCAGGTTCCGGGCTATGACCCGGCGCAAATCATGAGGCCTCACGCGATTGTGGAAGCGGGCGTGGTCAAGTCCATTGACGAGCCGGCCAACGATTTTTATTTCTGGCAAAGCGGCACGGGAAACGACCTGATTCTTTTTTCCGGTCACGAGCCGAACCTGGCCTGGCCCCAGTTTACACAGGCCATTTTGAGTGTAGCCAAGCACTACCGGGCGCGTCGCATCTTTACGCTCGGCGCAGTTTTCGACCGTGTTCCTCACACGCGTGAAACAGGCCTTTACGCGGTGCTGAGCCTGGCGGAAATGAAAAGGGAATTCCATCAATTTCCCCTTTTGAGCTACTCCGGCCCCTCGAGCTTCTCCACATTGTTCATGGAGTATGCGGCCAGGGAAAACATCGAAGCCGCCAGTATCGTCGCACGGATCCCTCCGTACATCCAGACCTTCAATGAAAAGATCGCCTATGAGGTCCTCACCAAGATACTGGCCTATACCTCGCTTGACATCGATTTGAGTGATCTGAAAAAAACAGGCGATGCAGTTACGGAACTGATGAACCAGGATTTCCGGCAAAACAAGGAGTCTATGGCCCATTTGCGCAAGCTAGAGGAACTCTACGACACGGCATCTCTTCAGGGGCATGGCCTCAGGGAGGCGGCCATCGACGAACTGATGCAGGAGATGATGAACGCGAAAAAAGACGGTCGCAAACCCCATTGACGGCAGGCCATAAGTGACTTTCCTGAAAATCCGCGACAGACAGACAGCAATTCAGAGGACTTGAGCACTTTTCAGGAAATAAAGTTTTATAAACAGATAACAGCCGGGTAAGCCCCGGCTTTTTCTAAAAGGTGATGAAACCATATGGCAAAAAAACCCCATCCTCTTGAGTCGTTTTGCAATCCCCGCAGCATCGCCCTTTTCGGCAGCATGCAGGAAAACTGGTTTTTCGGTGCCGCTGTGATAATCGGCGATCTGCTCAAATGGAATTACACCGGGCGCATCTACCCGATTCACCCATCAGCGCAGACAGCATACGGGATCAAGGTCTACCGGGACCTGGACCGGACCGATAGTGTGCCGGAGCTTGCCATCGTGGTCACATCTTACAGGCATGTGCCGCAGATTCTGCATCAGTGCGGTGCCAAAGGGGTGAAGAACGCGCTAGTCGTCTCCGACGGCTTCGGTGAAGCGGGCGCCGAAGGCAGACAAAGGGAAAAAGAGCTCCTCGAAATCGCCCGGCTCTACGGGATGCGCATCATGGGGCCGAACACCGTGGGGGTTTTCAACTCGGAGAACTGGTTCACCACCATTCCCTATGACCGCGGCTATGAATACATGAGGCAGGGGAAACTGTCATTGATTACCCAGACAGGCATGTACAGTCCACAGGCAATGGGCTGGCATGAATACCGGCCGGCAGTCAACAAGGTTATCGACCTGGGTAATATGTGTGATGTGGATGAGACGGACTGTCTGGAATATCTTCGTGAAGACGAAAGCACCGGGGTGATTTCTCTTTATATCGAGCACTCCAGACGAGCGGGGGTATTTCTCGATGAGCTGAAAAAAACATCGCTTAAAAAACCGGTTTTATGCCTGATGCCCAGTGGCTCACCCGGCGCCCGGGCAGCCATGGCCTCCCATACCGGTTCGATGGCCGGAAACGCCGCTCTGTACGATGCGGCTCTTAAGCAGGGCGGGGCCCTTCGTGTACTGGAATATGAAGACCTGCGTGACTGCGCGACGGTCTTTTTGCGCTACCCACTACCCCGGGGCAACAGGCTGGGCGTTTTGACCTTCTCCGGCGCGGTCGGCATCCAGTGCATTGAAACTGCCGAGGCGAACGGCCTCACCCTCGCTTCGCTTTCTCCTGAAAGTAAAAACAAACTTGCCGGGCTGAACACTACACTGGGGAATCATCCCATTGATGTCGGGCCCGCATCGGCCACGGCCGGCGAACGGATATTCGATCTTTATAAAAAATGCTTCGATGTCCTCCGGGAGGATGAAAACGTCGATTGTATCTACATAAACGGCTATGTGTCCGGAGGACTGCAGGCAATCTACTACCGGGAGCTTCTGGAGTATATCGGTTCCTTTACGGATAAGCCCCTTGCCGCCTGGTGCTATGGGACCTCGGACGAGCTCGTCCGCGAGTTTGGCCGGCTGGCCCAGGAGTGCGGAATTCCGTTTTATACGACAACCGGCAAAGCCATCCGCTCGCTGGCCTATATGGCACGCTACGGGCGCTGGAAAAAAATGGTAACGGGCGGGCGCTTACGCTAAAAGCCCCGCCCGCATTTGTGAGCCACTGCCTGTATCACTCCTCAGAGGAGTTGCTGGTCGATCACTTCCAGGAGAGTTTTCGTCTGATCCGGTAAAAGCCCGAATCCCATGTCCCTGCGGTAAATCACGTTCATTTTCTGATCGATGATCAGATAAACACGCTTTGAAAGTGGAAGTATCCAATGGTCTGCATCGTAGAGTTTGGCGACTTTCCCTTTTTCATCGACCAGGAGCGTCATGTCTTTAAGTCCGTGATCGGCGATGAACTTGCGGTGCGATTCCGCCCCGTCACGTGACAGGCCCAGAATTTTCACTTTTCTTTCATCGTATTCGGCGATGTTTTGTTGAAACTCAACAAACTGGCGTATTCAGAGGCCCGTGTTATCCTTTGGGTAAAAAGCCAGCACCACGCCACGGTAGTCTTTCAAAGTTTCGCTAAGTGTCCATATTTTCCCGTCCTGGTCCACCAGCGAAAAATCGGCGGCCCGCGCCGTTGGCATCTCATCCACTTTGATCTCTCCCCCCGCACAGGACAGCATTGACGCGGCAAGAAGCAGCAAAAAAATGATTTTTACATATCGCATACCAGCCTCCCGGCTTAAAAAAGATGGCCTGCGGGGGTATGATTTCCCGCAGGCCGTTTATGATCAATGATTAATCGTCAAACGCCATGGAAGTCTTCCAGACCTCCCAGACCTTGCCGACGAGTTCCGGCCCCGGCTTCAGAGTCATTTTGCCGGGCCGCCAGCCCGAAGGCGTGGCCTCCGTGCCTTTGCTGTTACGCACATGCTGGAAGGCCTGAATCTGACGGATACTTTCTTTGACATTTCGTCCCACCGGCGGGGTGAGCACTTCAAAGCCCTGGATTACTCCGTCGGGATCGATGATAAACCTGCCGCGTGCTTCCACGCCCGCATTTTCCAGATAGACACCGAATACGCTCCCCACCTTGCCGCCTCCGTCGGAGAGCATGGGGAAGGGCACGCCGCCTTTAACCATCTTGGACAGCTCATGATCATCCCACATCTTATGTACAAAAACACTGTCCACGCTCATGGAGAGCACTTCCACTCCCAGTTTCTGAAACTCTGGGTATTTCTCCGCGACCGCGGAGATTTCGGTCGCTCAGACAAATGTAAAGTCACCGGGGTAGAAGCACAGAACCACCCATTTCCCCAGATAATCGGACAACTGAACATTGATGAATTTTCCCTTGTGATATGCCGGTGCCGTAAAATCCGGCGCTTTTTCGCCTACTGTAACCATGCTTTTTACCTCCCTGGTAGTTTGCTGTTGTGAATCTTCGTTTTTTGTCTCGGATTTCACACCGACCGGTCCGCCTGTGGGTCTGGCGCAGCCGGCCTTGATTTCCTCTGCCATATGGGTAGATCCTCCTTTCGTGGTGATTTTGTCATTTTTCTCTCGGATACGGCCAGGCCATGATGCCGCCCTCCATTACTTTTACATTTTTCCAGCCGTTGGCTGTCAGCGCCAGCGCCGCCTCGTAGCCTCGCAGCGAAATCTTGCAGTAGCAGATGATTTCGCGGTTTTTGTCGGCGGGCAGCTCGCCGAGCCGCTTGCGGAGCGCGCCCAGAGGGATCAGCGTCTCCCCGATGCCCAGGCGCATTTCTTCAAACTCCTCCGGGCCGCGCGTGTCAATGATAAAAGGTTTTTCACCGGCCCTGACCTTTTCATAAACCTCTTTGCAGGTGATACCCTTCATCCTGCCTTTCACTTTGTTTTGCATGATGTGGGCGGTGGCAATGAAATGATCGATGGCCAGAGAAAAGGGCGGCGCGTAGGGAAGATCTGCGTTAATCAGATCCTCAAGCGTCAAGTTGCCCTGGATCGCCATCGCCCACTGGGCGATCTGCTTGGCGACATTTCCCGGCCCGATACACTGGGCCCCCAGTATGCGACCGGTTTTGGAATTGATCGTCAGCTTGGTCACCAGAAGCTTCCCTTCCATAAAGCCAGGCTTGTCGGGGCTGGCGTTCACCACCGTGAGGATATCGGTCATCCCCAGGCGGCCGGCCGCCGCCTCGGAAAGCCCGGTGGATCCTGCCGCATAGTCAAAAACTTTGCAGATACCGGTTTGAATCGTTCCCGGAAAATTCACACAATTGGTGGAGGCGGCGTTCTCCCCTGCCACGCGCCCCTGAAGGTTGGCCAGGTCACCATAGGGCGCGTGCACTTTTTTGCCGGTAATGCGGTTTGTCGTCTCCACACAGTCTCCGGCGGCGTAGATGTCCGGATCGGAGGTTTGCATGCATTCATTGACTTCGATGCCGCCCAGATCGCCTATCTTCAGGCCGGCTTCTTTGGCCAGCGCCACATTAGGTCGCACCCCGATGGCGACAACCGCCAGTTCACAGGGAAGTTCCGTGCCGTTTTGCAGCTTGACACCGGTGAGGCGGCCGTTTTCGCCGAGAAAAGCGGCAATGCCATTGTCGGTAATGACATTGGCACCATTGCTTCGGACGTGGTTTTCGACCAGTTTGGCCAGCTCCCAGTCCAGAAAGGTCAGCAGCTGCGGGAGAAGTTCAATCACGGTGATTTCAATGCCGGCCAGCTGAAGCGCCTCGCATGTTTCGATGCCGATGAGCCCGCCACCGATGACCACCGCCTTTTTTATTCTCCCCTCATCACGGATGGCGCGCAGGAAGTCTGCATCCTTCATGGATTGCAGTGTGGTGATGCCGTCAAGTTCCACTCCCGGAACCGGTGGCATGCGGGGAATAGCTCCGGTGGCGACGATGAGCTTGTCATAGGGCATTGTGCCCGTCTCACCGGTCGCCAGGTTTTTAAAAGATACGGTTTTGCCGGCACGGTCGATGTGCGTCACTTCCGTGTTGACTCTGGCTTCTATGTCTTTGGCGTTCAGATAAAACATGGGGTTGCGCACGGCACCTGCGGGCGTGCATAAAAGCTGGTTGCGATCGTCAAAACAGCCGCCCACATAATAGGGGTAGCCGCATGAGGCCATGGACAGATCGCCGTCTTTTTGCAGGATTACAACCTGAGCGTCATTGTCGATGCGGCGGGCCTTCGCCGCCGCTTTGGGACCGGCGGCCGAGCCGCCGATCACGATGATTTTTCTTCTTTCCGTCATAGCAATCTCCTTCTTTTGCAAGGAATGGCAAAGTTTTAATCTTCAACACAGATACGCCTGTCTTTAATGGCGCCGAGTGTCATGGCCGCAAGTACCATGGCAGCGGCAAAAAATGAAATCGGGAAATTTATCAGACGTTCGTTCATCGGCTGGTTCCACCTTTTTTGGCAGGTTCTGTAGCAGTAAAAGCCGGCCAGGGCATTGATTTAAGTCAACGCACCGACGTATTCAGAAAAAGAATTCCGGCTCCCTCCGTACATCGGAAAAAGCAAGTTCCAGTTCCTGCTTGTGCCACAGATAATTTTCATCATCGAAGTACTTTGCTTCCACAGGGCAGTATTTAATGCAGGCGCAGCATTTGATGCAGATACCGGTGATTGAGGAGAGCTCGTCCGGATCAATGGAGCCCATCGGGCACAGGGTAGCGCAAAGGCCGCATTGGATACAGTTATCGTTTGTCCTGGGAACTACCTTGACAATGGAGACGGGATTACCCTGCCTGTCTCTGGGCTGATAGTAAGGGCGGTAGGGGCGTGCGCCCGGGACCGCCACCGGCGCTGTCGTATCTTGAGTGTGGAGTTTTTCGTAAATCTGACCGGCAAACTTTGTGATTTGCTCCATATCCCGCGTGTCGGGACGCCCGCCGCCCAGGATTCGGGAAAAGGAATGCTCACCGATAAATGCTCCCGCGGCGATGACTTTGAATCCGGCTGCCTCCAGAAGGTCTTCCCACTCGGCAAGCGCGTCGTCGTAGTGGCGGTTTCCGTAAACCACGACGGCGACGGCCGCCGCCCCGTGGCCCTGCACAGTCCTCAAGTATTTCAGTAAAACATTGGGCACCCGCCCCGCGTAAACCGGCACACCGGCTACCACAAGATCCTGCTTCTCAAAGGATGCAATTTCCCTTCGCGCCTCTGGCATGGTGAAGTCGAGATCTTTAACTGTTTTGCCGCCGGCCATTTTGGCAAGCTCTCCGGCTATGCTGCCAACTATTTTCTTTGTCGTTTGGGTGCCGCTGAAAAAGAAGGTTTTCAAAGACATGTTTTTCATGACAGACGCTCCGTTATACAGCTCGGGAGATTGGCGGCTCTATTTTTTGCATAATCAGTCACTGCGCAGGGAATTCAGATTTTTTCTCCCTGCAAGCGTGACAAAAGACGGACAGGGCTCTCATTTGCCCGGACGCATGTTTTCCGGCATCTGGACCACGACGACCTCGCCCTGGGCGCAGACCTTTCCATCGACCACGACTCTGGCCTCCACCACAACGCGCCGCCCCTTGATTGTCTTGACTTTTCCACGGACTTCCAGAGGAACTCCGATCGGCGTCGGCAGTAGATAGTCCACATGCAAAGAGGCGGTCACAAACCGTACCGGCGGGTCTGAACCCATGGGACGGCCCTCCGCCCTGTATTGGGCGGCCGAGGCGGTGCCGGTGGCATGGCAGTCAATGAGCGAGGCGATAAGCCCCCCGTAAACAAAGCCCGGGATCGCTGTATGGTAGTCGCGCGGCGTATATACACAGACCGCCTCATCACCATCATCCCAGTAGCTTTTAATCTTGAGACCATTTTCATTGAGCGAGCCGCAGCCGTAGCAGTGGCTCAAATCATCCGGATAATAATCCTGAAACGCTTTCGTCATAGATACTCCCTGGCCTGCCCGGCCAATGTGTTACCGGAAAAAGCCATTCCGGGTTTTGTGCTCCGCATCGAGATGCAATATACATCCTTTTTCAAAAAAGCGGCAAGTTTTTCACATTGCCGGCCATATGCCGCAAGGCAAGCCGCGGGCCAAGCTTATGCTCGTCTCCGGCACAGTGCTTTGATGTCAGGCAAATGTAAGTTTCGTTCCCGCCATGTTCAAAATAAACTGAGCGGGCATTTTCTTTTCTATTTCCATAACCGCCTTGCGGCCGGTGCAATGTGTTGGAATCACATATACTGGATCGAATTTCTGCAGCTCGGTGGCGGTGCGGTCAATAATCTGCTCGAAAAACGGACCGGAAAGATGAAAGCCCCCCATGATCGCGTAAACTCGGCTCTCGCCTGTGACCTCCAGCGCGTACTGCACGGTATTTATAATACCGGCATGAGCACAACCGGACAAGATGATAAGCCCCTTCCCCCACAGATTCATCACGATGGATGTGTCGTCCTCGATAGGGTCGGGAACTTCTTTTCCGTCCTCCAGTCGATGTGCGATGGGAAAACCTTTTTCAAAGTCCGTCCGGCGAGGAATGTCACCCAGAAACAGCACCGTGCCGCCCAGCATCGGATATGGTTCTTTGGTCTGGACCGGTTTGAAACCAGCCTTTTTGACCATCTCTTGTGTCAGCTCGGGAAAATGCACTTTGACTTCTTCACCGAACTTCAGGTAGCGGGGGGATTTGAAAGCTGCCGGATGCAAAACCAGCGGCACATTCTTTTTGCCGAGGGCGGCTCCGAAGGCGGCCATGGCACCAGTGTGGTCGCTGTGCCCGTGCGAGAGTGCCGCCTCTTCAATTTGTGTCAAATCCAGGCCGAGTGTGTGGGCATTTCTGAAGGCTCCGTCTTCAGAATAGCCGAAATCAAAAAGCAGCGTGCGGGATTTCCCCTCCGCCGTGGTTTTGACGAGCGCCGAAAACCCGTGCTCGGCCAGAACCGATGCTTTGATTTCTCCGTCTTTCAATGCCGTGGCTCTGGTTACCACGGCAGAGTTGTCCATCGCGGTGATTTCAATATAGTTGTCCTGAAGCGTCCATATCTCCACTTTGTCCACCGGTTTTAACTTATACTGTTTTTGTGCGCCACTCATATCGATCCCCCTTTCTCAGACAAACCTCAAAAAAATTCATTTACAGCAAGACCGGACGGCGATTTGCCCGGATTATGAGATTTTTTATCAAGCTGTCTTAATTCTTCATGTCTTCCGGTTTTCAAGAGCTGTGTTGTATTTTAAAATTTCGTCGGCCAGCCGGCCAGAAGATGCCTGCCGATGCCCTTTGTTTTGGAATCACGGATGATGCCGAGAACCTTGATCAGGTAATCACGCGTCTGGCACGGATGAATGACATCCTGGATGCCGTAAACACGGGCCGCCGGATAGGCGGAAGAATCGGCCATCATTTTCTCGACCAGTTTTTCACGCTCGGCTGCCGGCAGACTGCCAAAGACGATATCCGCGCCGATTTGCGGGTCCATGAAACTGATTTCCGCGGTCGGCCAGGCAACCATAAAATCAGCGCCTGCGCCGGCTGCACACATGTTGACCAGCGCCTGTCCGTAACCTTTACGGACCAGGATGGTGATTTTGGGTACCGTGACTTGAAAAAGAGCCTGCAGATTATTGACTACTTTCGCTCCTACACGTTTTTGTTCCGCCTCCAGGCCGGTCAGATGTCCGGGCGTGTCGACCAAAAAGACAAGTGGAATGTTAAACGAGTCGCAGTGGCACAAAAAGCTGGTGGATTTCTCCAGTCCGTCCGTATCGGTTGCGCCTGCATTGAACATGGGGTTGCTGGCGATAAAACCTACCGTATGCCCTCCCACACGCGCCAAAGCGGTGATGATCATTTTACCGAACAGGGGCTTTAACTCCAGAAACTCACCCCCGTCCACGATACAGGCAAGAATTTTACGCATATCATAGGCGCGGGTTCGTTTTTCGGGAAGAATGCTCATGATCTTTTTTACGCGCTCCTCCGATCCGCCGGGAACGGAGCGCACAGGTGGTAGTTCACTGCTGTTGGAGGGCATATAGTCAAGATAGGTTTTAATCAGACGGAAGCAGCCCTCTTCATCTTCCGCCACCTGATCGGCAATCCCGGTCAGGCCGGCGTGGACCTCCCAGCCACCCATATCTTGAGCCGATCGCTGCTGGCCGATAGCCTTTCCCAGGGCGCGCGGTCCGGAAACAGCAATGGAGGCGCCCTTTACAATGACGGTGAAGTCCGCCAGGCAGGACTGCCAGTCTGGAACACCATGGCAATCACCCATCGCAGCCATAACATAAGGGACCTGACGAAAATGACTGTAGCCGAAACGAGCTGCGTCAGAGCCGACACCGTGAAACAGCATTCGCCCCGAGTCCTGCAGATCGGGGATCCGCTGGCCGCCCGCCTCACCCAGCCAGATCATCGGATAGCCGTATTCGTAGAGCTGGCTTTTGAAAATACCCATCTTTTTGTTGTTGATGGTTGCACTTGAGCCGGCCAATACGGTGAAGTCATTGGCGAAGACACCCACACGCCGTCCCCCGATGGAGCCGAAACCGATAATCAGTCCGTCGGCAGGGGTTTTATCTTCCATGCCGGGAACGTCGGAGGTGCAAAGAGCGCCAAGCTCCATAAATGAGCCTTCATCAAGCAGTTGGGCCACTCGTTCCCGTGCTGTTTGGCGTCCCTTGTCATGCTGTTTTTGAATTTTGGCGGCTCCGCCCTGGGCACGAGCTTTTTCGTGCTCGTTCTGCATTGTCCTGATGATTTCATCAAAGGCCATGACCGCTCCTTATTTCAAAAAAAGGCTGCTCAATGATCGCAGACATTTGCGCCTGTAACCAGTGCGCCGGAGACGTATTGGGCTACAATTTTTTCCGGTTCTTCGGCCGGTGCTCCCACCAGCACCTTGATGCCACGACCGGCAAAAAGCTCCTGGGCACGCTGCCCCATGCCGCCGGCTATGACAATCGTCGCACCCCGCTCGGCCAGCCACTGAGGTAAAAGCCCCGGCTGATGCGGCGGTGCCGCCACTTCTTCCTTTTTAATGATCTTCCCTGTTTGCTCATCCACTTCGATCAGCGCAAAGCTCGCGCAATGACCAAAATGCATTGCCAGTCTTCCTTCCGCCAACGGTATCGCAATTTTCATTATTCACTCCTTATGCGTTTAATTTTTTATTTTTGTCCGGGACAACGATCTGCCCGATAATCTGCTCCATGTTCTTCCCCGTTTGTGTCAGGGCAAAATTACTGATGAAGGCACTGCCTGCGTCAGCCGCCTGAGCGATACCCGGGTCGATGGGGATCGCCCCCAGAAAAGGCACATCCATGTCATGGGCGATTTTACGCCCTGCCCCTTCCGGCAGGATCTGGGTAAGCTGCCCGCAGTTGGGGCATACAAACCCGCTCATGTTTTCCACGATGCCCAAAACCGGCACGTCCAGCCGCTTGCAGAAGCTTACCGACTTACGCACATCCACCGCCGCTATTTTTTGCGGCGTGGTCACGATCACCGCACCGGTCAGCGGCTTGATGAGCTGGCACACAGACAGAGGTTCGTCGCCCGTGCCCGGGGGCGCATCGATAATGAGATAATCCAGGTCCCCCCAGTTGACGTCCGTGATGAACTGCTTGATCACGCCCATCTTCATCGGCCCACGCCAGATAATCGCGTCATCCGGGTTATGCAGCAACAATCCCACCGACATCACTTTCAGGCCGTCCATTTCCACCGGCAGGAGCTCGCCCGGCTCTCCTTTTAGCGCCCGCCCCTGGAGTCCCAGCATGGTGGGCACAGACGGGCCGTGAATATCAACATCCAGCAGGCCTACCGCATAGCCATCGGCGGCAAGCGATGCTGCCAGATTAACCGCTACAGTGCTTTTACCGACACCTCCCTTTCCGGAGAGGACTACAATTTTATTTTTTATGCGGCACAGCCTCGCCTCCAGACGAAGGCGGTCGGCAAATTCGTGATCGGTTTCGTTTTCACGGCGGTTTTTCGCCGCACAAGTTGTGTCTGTGCATGAACTGCATGTTTTTTTGTCTTCTTCCACTTACCCCGGTTCCTCCTGTTTTATAAATTGTTTTTGTGTTTCGTTAATTGGTGCCTTTGGAAAATTTCAGGTTCTCCCACAACCGTCTGATATCTTCGGCGCTGGGAGCGTCAATTTCAACCACTGCCTTGTTTTCAATTTGCGCCCTGGTGACATCGCTGTCATAGCGGATACGCCCGGCAAGCCGGGCCCCCAGTGCCAGAGCCCTTTGTTCAATGCGGCCTGCCGCCTCCGGGTTAATGTCCCATTTGTTGACGCACACGGACGCGGGAATCTGAAAATGCCTGGCCAGCCCCAAAACCCGCTCCAGGTCATGCTCGCCCGAAACGGTAGGCTCTGTCACGACGAGGACCTGCGAGGCGCCGGTAATGGCCGCGATGACCGGGCAGCCGATTCCGGGCGGCCCGTCAACGATCACCATTTTACGGTTTTCCTCGCCGGCCACTCGCTTGGCCTCGGTGCGGACCAGCGACACCAGTTTCCCGGAATTTTCCGCCGCCACTCCCAGTTTTGCATGCACCATCGGCCCCACGCGCGTGTCAGAGATAAACCACTTTCCGCTTAGGCTCTCCTGAAAATCAATGGCCTGCTCCGGACAAAAATGCACGCATACGTTACATCCTTCACAGGCGATCGGATCGATAATAAACACATCCCCGTCGGGCCGCACCGCATCGAAACGGCACAGGTCCATACAGATGCCGCAACCGCTGCAGTCGGCGGGGCGTATGATTGCTTCGTGTCCGCTTAAAAAGTCGTGACTCTCGCGGATGTGCGGCTCGAGCACCAGGTGCAGGTCCGCCGCATCCACATCGCAATCGGCAATCACGGGATTTGATGCAAGAACCGCAAGCGATGCCGTCACGCTGGTTTTCCCCGTACCACCTTTGCCACTGATTACCACCAGTTCTTCCATTTTCTATTTTTACCTTTCCCTTGTCCTCACGTCCGGCTTTTAATCACCTTCTGCCCCCGAGCGGGCCTGACCGGCTCCTCATCCGGATAGTAATTACCCCAAAGGGGGTCATTTCCGTATTGACGCCACCACCAGCGGTTATAGTCTTCCCAAAAATCCAGGATGCCGAATTCCTCTTTCATCAAGGTTGTGAAGGCGCGGTTTATTTCCTGCATCCTGGCATGTGCTTCCCCGTCCGTGTTGACATCCGGATGCCAGAGTTTGGCCAGCTCCCGATAGCGTTTTTTCGTCTCTTCCGCCCCGTCGCGGTCGGAAAGACCCAGAATCTTGCGGGCCTCATCGATCAATCGGTTACGGTTCATGGCTCACCCTTTTTTTGTTCCCCTCAATATATACAGGGCGGCCTCGGCCGGGTTTCGGCTTTGAAAAATATCAGCTCCGCGGATGCCCAGATAATACTCAGTATGTAATTCAAAAAAACGTGCGGCGGCTTTTTCAATGGCGCCCGTATCGGTGTGGCGAAGATGCTGCACATAGGATTCGGGATCATCCAGCATCGCCTGGAAAAATGCCGACCCGGTGTTTAGCAGCATGGCGATAAGTTTCCCGCCCGGCCGGAGCACCGCCTCTGCCCTCTCCAGGGCCAGGCGGTAATCATCGACAAACTGCAGCGAGGCTACAAAAATAACCCCGTCAAACGATTCATCGGGAAAGGGCAACTCCTCCGCCCGACCGGTAACGCCGCGTAAACCATCCGGCGCACAGGCGAGCGCCTCTGCCGACACATCCAGACCGGTTACGAAAAAGCCCCGCTTAAGAAGCTCACCTTCGATAATCGCCGGCCCGCAGCCGACACTTAAAATATCTTTGGAGCCGGCCAGATGAGCCGCCAGATAGGCAGTCTCTTCAGAAAAAACCCTCTGCCAGAATTCTTCCCGGCAGGCCTCCAGGTATCGCCTGATTTCTTCCTGGTTTTTCAACTGACACCCCCGGTTGACGAGGTTTGACGAGGACCGGCAGGTTTTCTTGTCGCCACCAGTACGTCCTGATGTTTTCCCCGGTGGACGGTGGCAAAAAATCCGGACCGGCTTAAAATCTTTTCCGCCTCATCGATGGTCGCTCCGCTCACCTCATGTACTCTGCCGTCACGGGCATGGAGTTCATCAAGAACCGCCAGCCCCGATTCATTGAAATCCGCGAGAATTATTTTTCCCGCAGGCGACAAAACCCTCATCATCTCCGTGGCGGCCGGCATAACAGAGTCGAGATGGTGCAGCAGGTTCACTGCGAAAATGACGTCATAGGATCCATCTCCGTAGGGGAGGCTCTCCAGCGACGCCACCTCGAAATTCACATGGTCCTCCAGCCCGTAATAGCCGAGGTTCAAACGGGCGTATCTCTGCTCATGGGCGGATATATCGCAGGTGGTGAAGCTGTAACCGGCCCGGGCCAGAGCCAGTGTAAAATAGCCCTTCCCCGTGCCCGCCTCCAGTATTTTTCCGGAAATCGGCTGCGCCTTTTCAATGATATACAATCTTTCCTGATCGATGTCGTAACCCAGCCCGCGGTACATCTCCATCCGCTCCAGATAGCGCCTGTTATTTTCGGCAAGTTCATGTGTCAAGACCGTCATAAAACACCTGTCGCATTCTGTATAAAGAGTCACGCTACGGCAGTTGCAGCGCTTACCCGACCCGGCAGACCTGAAAATACTCAGCTACCTTCCAAAGGATGTATAGTCACAAACCCGCCCCGGCTGGTTTATAAAATACCCTCCGACCGCTCTTTTCGGTATCCACCCGTCCCGTCTTCAGCAGTGCCTCCAGCCTCTTGGCGGCCTCGTGCGGATGGAAACCGAGCCCCCGGGCGATGCCTCCGAGAGTGCTCGGGCGGCGCGCCAGCATATTCAAAATGTCCGCGTCCGTCGCCTCCGTCAAGGGGGCATCTGTGTCTGTCGGGCCGGATGAGTCTTCCAGAATTTCAACTCTTCCCGGAAAAAGGCCGGCCAGTTTTTTCAACTGCTTTGCCTCCACCGCGCAGGCGAAATCTTCGAGGGCGGGACGGCTGACGGTGTTAATCTGTATTTTGTTGGGCCTGATTTTTTCCGCCCACGACGCGATTTTTTTTGCTTCCGCGGCAAGCCCCGTCACGCCGGAAACAAGCAACACTTCCAGCCACAGTTCGTTTTTGCGCATTTTCCCAAATTCGATCAGCCCCTCAACCATTTGTTCAAAAGAAATGTCCGGATGAGGACGGTTGACATATTCAAACATCGGCCGATCACCTGCATCGAGCGATGGAATGACCAGATCGGCACTTGCCAGATCACGGCGAACGTGAGGCAGGTGCAGTAAAGATCCGTTGGTGATTACGGCTATCGGGATACTCGTCATCTCTCTGATACTGGTAATAAGCTCGCCCAGCGGCGCATAAAGCGTCGGTTCACCGGAGCCTGCAAAACTTATATAGTCACATAAGACACCGCCTGCCAGTTTTTCTTCAAGCTCGGCTAGAAGCTCAGCCGTATCGACGTATTGGCGCCTTTCAACGGTCTTGTGTGTGGTTTTTCCCAGCTGACAGTAAATGCAGTCATAGCTGCAGGTTTTGAAAGGGACAAGATCAAGCCCCAGTGAACGGCCCAATCTGCGCGACGGCACAGGGCCGTATATGTATTTGAAAACTTTCCTGCTCATTTCATTCACCACAGTGCGGCTCTGAGCAGCGCGAGGCGGCTCCGCAGCAGGTCCGCCCGGTTGTTTCGAGCAGGCATCCTCCCGCATCCTTCATAAGAAATCCGGTCCCACCGCTGACGAGCCTCCGGGCTTTGCCGCCGCATTCGGGACAGGCCTCCACCGGCTTGTCATGCATGCCCTGGCGTCGCTCGAATTGGAGGCTGCAGCTGGTGCACTCATACTCATAGGTAGGCATTTTGTTTTTCTCCTCCCGCAGACATGCTGCGGATTTTTTGTAACAGATTTTTGAAGATATCTTCGTATTCCGGCAGGGCGTCCACCATCAGGATGCCGCGTGAATAATTTTCGGCGATCCGCCGGTCATCGGGGATCGTGAGCAAAATACTGATATTTTCTTTTTGGCAAAATTCCTGGATGCGGTTATCGCCGGAACCCATGCGGTTGACAATGACGCCGAAGGGGAGGCCAAGCGCACGCACCATTTCGACTGCCAGCACCAGGTCGTTGAGACCAAAGGGAGTGGGCTCGGTCACCAGAAGGACAATGTCTGTGTCCCGGATGGCGGCAATCACCGGGCAGGAGGTGCCGGGCGGCGCATCCAGGATGGCATCATGATCCGGCACAATGGCCCCGCGAACCTCTTTGATGAGTGGTGGAGCCAGCGGCACACCGACGTCCAGCCGTCCGGTCACAAGAGTGATGTGGCCCGCCTGCGAAGTTTCCACCACACCGATGCGCCGGGGGTGTTCTGTAATTGCCCTGGGCGGACACACCAGTGTGCAGCCGCCGCAACCGTGACACATTTCAGGGAAAACCAGCGGCGTGGTGCCAAACGTTACAATCGCCGAGAACTGACAGATCTTCGAACACAGGGCACAGCCGTCACAAAGCGCCTCGTCCACCTCAGGCACATACAGGTTTACTTCTTTTTCTTCATGGCCGGTGGCGGTAAGAAAAAGATGGGCATTCGGTTCCTCGACGTCACAATCCGCCAGGAAAACGTTATCATCGTAAACACGTGCCAGATTAACGGCCACGGTGGTTTTACCCGTGCCGCCCTTTCCGGAAGCGATCGCTATTTTCATCAGTGCTCCCTTTCTTTCACCCACAGAAGAGGGAAAATAATGTCACTGGTGCAGCAGGGCACCCATACGGCCAGAAACAGGAAAGCCGCGATTAAAATCGCCGTAGCCACGTCAAGAGAAGTACCCAGCGCCATGGTGATATGGAATATCGAGGCCCAGGTGCTGATGAGTACATGGCCGGCATGAGTGATTTTTGTATGTGAAATGAAATAGCCCAGGGCGATGCCGGCAAAAGCCAGCGGATTGACCAGCCACCATTTTTCGATAAAACCCAGATGCACTCCTCGATTGGGAAGGTCCAAAAGCCATTCCCCCAGAAAAGGAATCAATGAGTCACTCAACGTGGCAATTCCGACCGAGCCTACATAACCGACCAGCACGACACGCCAGAGACTGGATCTGGTGTGGATACGGTACATGGAGGTGGTGACCAGAGCGCTCAAAAGGACGTGCAGGGGATGGAAAAACCAAAACAACGTATCGGCCACACCACGCGGCACCTGAAACTGAACAAACAACGCCATGATGACAATGCCCGTGACGGCACCGAAAGAGGTAAAGGGCGCGTGTGTTTTAAGCTCATGGGCAATCTCTGAAACTCTCATTTAACCACCTGCCTTTTTGTAGTCCTGTCCCGGGACGGCCACATAGGTGCCTACAGGATACCCGGAGTGGCGGCTGATGACGCCGCATTTTGTCCGAAACAGAAAAAAGATGGGACGGTTCACGTCCGCAAGACTTTCGTAATTTCCCTGCCCTTTGGCAATGATCATGTCGGCACGGTCAAAGTATCCGCGAAACTCGTCACTGCAATCGGCAAGAATGGTTCCCGGTGCGTCGGAGCCGTTGTCAATCACCACCGCCAGCTCATCGAGACCGGCAGCCAGTGCGTCGGGAAGGGTCGCGTCATTGATCACCGGCCTGCCGCGCACCGCCAGTGTGATTTTCGCCTTACCCAGCCTTTCGATGAGGAGGCGGTCAAAAAATATTTCACCTGCGTTGTCCGCCAGATACAGAATGTTTTCCGCCTTTTTTACCGCTTCATTAAACGCTTCCGGATCCCCGAAGATGGGCTGGAGCGGCGCGCTTTGCAGCTCGGCGTAAACATCGCCGAATCCCAGATTGTTTTTGGCTCCCAGGTCGATGATGTTACCGGTTATGGCGTAGCGCATGGCCATTGTCAAAGGGTCGGAACACTCGCTGATCCGCCGGCGGATGGCCGGCATCAGGCGGGCCGCCAGTTCATTTTGACGGTCTTTGGCCCCCCGGTAGGGGTCTTCGCCGGGCAGAATGTCACGCAGGCGCCGGTGGATCATCTGGGCGGTCACAGGCGGTGGCGCGTCAAGATCAATCTCCGGCAGCCACTGAAGGACAGAGCGCATAAGTAACTTACGCTCGCGATCATCCTCTACAGCCAGTGCAACCGCCTGCGCGGCCTGACGCACGTAACAGGGTATGCAATCCATGGATGGTGTCATTTTGCCTTGTACTCCCGTTTACCTCTTTTGGCGGCGGTTTCCTCATCAACCTCATCCTGCCAGCCGCTTTTTTTCACATCGAAGAGGTCAAACTTCCTTGTATAAGGCTTTATGTCCAGAAGCGGAGTGCCGTCCAGAATATCCGCTCCGTCGAAATGGACAATATTGCCCTCCACTTTCAGAAGCTCCACCACACTTAACCCGATCGGGTTGGGTCGGAAGGGGGCACGGGTGGAAAAAATACCGCGGTCAACATCCTGCAAAAACGGCTTGACCGTCAGCTTCACCTCACGACACTCATGAAAAGAGTACAGTAAATAAATGTGGGAAAAGCCGTCGAGGTCTTTGAGACCCTCGGCATATTCCGGACACACTTCTGCATAGCCGCGGCAGCCGCGGGCGTAAACCGGCTGGATCGGCGTTTCCCGCGCCCGGGTGTGTTCGCTGTGGATGGTGCCGATGGCGTGATAGACAATGCCATTCGATCGGCTCACGCCCAGTGCCCTTCCACATCGGCCACCGACGCTTCCACGAGTTTCCCGTCCCTGTAGCGCTTAAGCGCCTCACCGGTTGTTGCCGCGTCCGTGTTGTAAATTTTGATGCCAGCCGCCTGTAAAACTCTGAAAGCCTTGGGGCCGCAATGGCCGGTGATGAGTGCGCCCACGCCCAGACGGGCGATGTTTTGTGCGGACTGGATGCCCGCTCCCTGAGCTGCGTTCAAATTCTGATTGTTATCCACGATTTCAAATGAGTCGTTGTCCAGATCGTAAATCATGAATTTCGGCGCCCGGCCGAAACGACTGTCGAGCGGGGCAGTGAGATCATTTCCAGATGTCGTGATCGCTATTTTCATTTCATTCCTTTCTTTTAGTAAAGCCGCCATGTAAATCCTTCAGCGGCGCGACTCGTAACAATGTGCAGTTCACGTTTATTCTCTTACCATGCCGGCCCCGCATTCGGGGCACTTCAGTTGCGTGCAGGGAACGCCCCGCTCATGCGGCTTGGTGTAGCCACAGTTGGTGCAGCGGCAGACTCCAGCCACTCCGCCGGCAACAGGGCCCCCCATGCGGCCTCTTCCTCCGCCGGTGCGTCCCTGGCCTGCACCTGCCCCCATGCCGCGGCCCGCTCCTCTTCCTCCGCGATTTGCAGGACTCACAATTACCCCTCCTTTCGAGACTTTCGCCTTTAAAACAAAAATACAGCTGCCGCTACGACAGTTGTATAATCACCCGTTTTCAACACCGCTGATTGTGTTGTGTTGCGGGTCCGTACGATTTTCCCGCTTATCTTGAACAGCTCCTTTTTTTCATCCCAGCCCTCATCGACGCTGAAATCAATCCCCAAAGTCGAGGCGAGCATCGCCGCCGCCAGGTCCTCCGCATAATCGCCTGTCTGTTTCTCGGTGAAGCCGAAACTGTGATGCTCGCTGATGTAGCCGTAAGCGTTTGCATCCTGCGGAAGGGCGCAGCCCACCGATGCGGCCAGCAGCCGTTTAGGTTCATTTGAACAGCAACGGCTCATCACGCAAAACGTGATCGCACCCGACTGAAGCCTTTTCAGACCTTCCGCTCTGGAAATTATCCTGCAGCCGGGCGGAACGATGCTGGACACCTGCACCAGATTACATTTTTCAATGCCCGCGTTGCGCAGCGCCAGTTCGAAGGAATGAAGCTGCTCACGATGCGTGCCGACGCCTTTGGTAAAAAACAACTCTTTGGGTATGGATCTGTTCAATGGTCTGTTCTCCTTTTCCTTGAAGTGACCGGCCTTCGTAACTGCACGGCCTGTGTCATAGCTGCGGGTAAAACTGTCCCGCCGGTTATTTAAGGCGTGTTTTCAGATCAGACAGCGCCTTTTTCACTTCATCGGTACCGACATATTTTTTTGTCTCCGACGCGGAATACCTGATAACACACGTCGGGGTCGCGTCAATTCCTTTTTCTCGAATAAGAGCGTTCAGCTCGGCAAATACCGGTTTTTCATCAATCTTTTTCCAGATGATATTTTTATTTCTTAAATGGGCGATAAGCTTTTCCTCCGCGTTGAGGCGATTTATTTGAGCGGCTTCAAACAGGACCCGGCGCAGCCGCAAAACACTTTCCACATCGCCTGCGGCATGCACTCCGTAAAGATAATATCTGGCATACATCGGTGAAAGACGGGTGGTGGGAACGTCGGCAAAAACAAGTTTCGCCCCTCCGGTCGCCAGAATCTCTTTCAGGTCTGACTCCGCACTTGCATCAAGTATGCGGCAGGGTCTGCAAAAATAATCGGAAAACATGATAATTTCACATGAACCTTTTCCCAGGGAAGGGAGCCCGCCTGGACTTTCCTGTCCGTAGGCGGGTGTTACAGAGCCGGAAAAGGTCATCACGACAAACAGATACCCTAAAACCGCGGCTGCAAGCAGTGGAAAGGAGCGAATTTTCACAAGCGGCAAGTCTGCCTCGCCCAGAAAATACAGCCACATACGGCGACGGTTTTCCCGCCAGGCGGAAGGTAATTCATAATTGATGATAAACATTAAAATCACCGTCACTGAAAAAGCCAGACAAAACGGGCAGTAAATATCATTTTGAATCTGGAAGGCATATAAATGAATCTCTACGCCCAGGCCGCCTGCGAGGCAGGCACGCACCAGGCCCGTCTGACCAAAAGCGGTAAGGAGGATCAGGACCGTCATGAAGGCGATCCCCACCCACTTCAGATCTATGCCGAAAATATCCCCCTTGAGATAGCTGCAGGCCGTATCGCAGTGGTTGTAGTACGCCATGATCCCGATCCCGGTCAGAGCAAGGGCGACTGTGGGAATCCAACGGTATTTTTTCAATAAGCCGGTCATATTCTTCGCCTAATTTCGAGTATTTATTTATCCGATGCCGCCTTCAAAAACGGAATCGCCCCCGTCCGCCACCGCCTTGCGGGCCGCGCCCGCAGCCTCCGCCGCGATGTCGGCGCTTACCTCCTGCGTACGTGCGGCGGCAGCCGGGCAGGAAGAAATTTGCCTGATCCAGGCGATCGGCCTGGTAGGCATTGATAACTTCATCAACGCTCCCGCGCACGAAGGGATGAATTTTAATGCCGCGCGCGGCGATACAATTCTCCATCGGCCGTGAGATCGCTCCACAAATCAGCACTCCTATCCCCTGGCGTGTCATTTCCGCGGCGCGCCCCACAGGGTCATTGGCCGAAAACCGGTAAGATGACGGGCGCTTGCTCCCGATGCCAGAGGAATCGAAAATTAAAAGCTCGTTCGCCGCATCAAAAACGGTGGATATGTTCCCTCTATGTACTGATAAAGCCAGTTTCATAAAAATCCTTGAGCCGACACTATAAGCGAGGCGACCAATCTAAAATATCACAGCAAGAGCAATGCCATAGCCTGAAAATAAAATCTCATGTAATATCAATCTAATAACACATCAGGCGGCCGGCGCCAACACTTCCGCGTCGCGATAACGCAACACCTTGGTAACAATAATTGCAAAAATGCGAACACTCACATCTTATCGGATTTAAGGCCCAGCGCGTTCAGTCTCCGGTACAGTGTACTTTTATGAATACCGAGTTTTTTGGCCGTGAGGGCGCGATTACCGTTATTTTCCCTTAAAGACTCCAGAAGAAACTGCGCCTCGAGATCACGAAAGGAACGGGCAGCGCCGGCGGAGGCCACGTTAGACAAGCCGGATATATGCTCAGGCAGATGTTTTCTTTCAATGAGCCCGCCCTTGCATAGTATAAATGCCCGTTCGATGATATTGGAAAGCTCACGGACATTGCCGGGCCAGTCATATTCCATTAAAGCAGCCATAGCGCCTGCGTCAACTCCTTCAATTGATTTTTTTTGCAGCATATTAAAGTGACCGATAAAATGGTCGGCAAGAAGCGCAATGTCCTCACGACGTTCACGCAGAGGCGGCAGACTGATTTTGAAAACATTTATACGATAGTAAAGATCCTCACGAAACCGTCCTTCGCGAACCTCCTCTTCCAGATTTTTGTTGGTGGCGGCAATGATGCGGACATTGTGCTTTATGCTTTCGGTCGCGCCCAGAGGCTCATAGGTTTTTTCCTGCAGCGCCCTGAGAAGCTTGACCTGCATTGCAGGCTTGAGCTCGCCCACCTCATCGAGAAACAAAGTGCCGTTTTGGGCCAGATGAAACCGCCCAGGCTTGTCCTTTTTCGCGTCGGTGAAAGCGCCGGCCTTGTAACCGAACAGCTCCGACTCCAGCAGTGTATCGGGCAGAGCGCCGCAGTTCACAACAACCAGCGGCTGCTTTTTACGCCGGCTGAGCTGATGGATGGCGCGCGCGACCAGCTCCTTGCCCGTGCCGCTTTCGCCTTCAATCAGGACCGTACTGCCGCCTTCGGCGATATCCGGTAGAATATCGAAAAGCCTTAACATTTTCTGGTTTTTCGAAATAATATCCTCAAAAGAGTAGCGGGACGTTATTGCCTTTCGCAGATCCTCCTCCACGCTGATATCACGGAATGTCTCCACAGCGCCCAGCAGAGTCCCTTTTTTATCACGCAGAAGGGCGGTAGAAATACTGATGGGGATTTTATGTCCGGCAGCATCAATAATATATACCTCTTTGCCGACAATCGGCTTTCCGGTTTTCATTGTGGCGCGCAGACAGCAGCTTTTTTCGCAGATGTCCGCCTTGAGCACATCCTTGCACAGCTGACCTATCGCCTCGTCACGGGAGACGCCGGTAATCTCTTCTGCGGCGCGGTTGAAGGATGTAATCCGCCAATTGCGATCGACGGTGAAAACACCGTCCGCGATGGAATCCAAAATGATGCTCTGCCCCTCAGGGTGGCAGAAAAAATCAGATTTTTCTCCGATTTTGTCTGTCATTTTATAGCCTCATTGCAACGTATGTGGCCAAGAAAACACGGTGCACTGATTTTTCGAAGTTATTTATCTTTGCGGCCTGCATCTTCATCTGTTTAATCATTATATTTACCCGGTAATGATCTGGTTTTTCCTTCCTCCTCAATCCGGAGCGCCTTACCATAAATCAGGGCATCCGCTATTTTCCTGCGGGCGGAAACAACGATCCTGCCGAAAGTCTGACGTGAAATTTTCATACGGGCAGCCGCTTCCTGATGGTAAAGCCCCTCGAAATCCGCCAGGCGGATGGCCTCGAATTCATCCAGATGCAGGGTGATTTCTTCGAGCTCGGAGACGGGAATGCCACGCGGTTTGAAATAATTCCTCTCCGGCATCCCCCGGATATGACGCATGCATTTGGGACGGGGCATCTGTTTTCTCCCTTTGGCACAGATTATAAGCATACGCTCATAATGTGTCAAGAAATGCCTCCTTCCTTATATTGATATTTTAGAACCGCGCATAAATGCCGGCCGTTTGTCCCCGCCACATCGTATGCATGTCTTCAAATGAGGAGAAAAAAATTCAATATACTGTTTGACAAGAAGTCATTTGGTGCTATTATATACCCCCAGGGGGTATATATGGAAGAACACCGCAAAAAAGTCCTCAACCGTTTAAGGCGCATCGAGGGACAGATTCGCGGGCTGGAACGAATGGTCGAAAAAGAGGCCCCCTGTGCAGATATACTCACGCAACTATATGCGGCAACGGCCGCGATGAAGAAAACGGGTGCAGTGATCATCAATGCCAACATCAAAAGATGCATCAGCGAAGCTTCTGAAAATCAGGAGACGAATGTTGAAGAGCTTCAAAAGGCTCTGAGCCGCTTTATCGGCATGTCATAGGGTGATATTATGAAATCTCGAATGAAATCTGAAATAAGCCGCCGCTCTTTTTTGCGGATTGCCGCCAGTGCTGCGGCACTTACCGGGGTAACGCTCCCCAGGGCGGCACAGGCCGACCCCGACGGGCGGCTTTCCACATTAATAGATTTGAGCCTGTGTGACGGATGTGTTGACCGGAAAATTCCGGCCTGCGTCAGCGCCTGCAAAAGTATCAATAAAAACAAGATACCCGCTGTTGCGGACCCCATACCGGAGCCGTGGCCCAGAAAAACCATCGAGGATTGGTCCAAAAAGAAGTCGGTAACGGACCGCCTCACGCCTTATAACTTTATCTATGTCCAGAAAGTCGAAATAAACGATGGCGGCAGCGAAAAAACTGTTTTCATCCCCAGACGTTGCATGCACTGCGACAACCCCCCCTGCGCAACGATCTGTCCCTTCTCCGCCAACCACAAAAATAAAAATTCGGCGGTGGCCATAAATCAAAACCAATGTTTCGGCGGCGCAAAATGTAAGGATGTCTGCCCCTGGGAAATTCCTCAGCGCCAATCAGGCGTGGGTATTTACCTGCATGTTCTGCCGGGCTTCATGGGAAACGGAGTGATGTACAAATGCGACCTGTGTAACGACCGGCTGGAGAAGGGGCGCCTGCCCGGCTGCATAGAAGCGTGTCCCAGACAGGCCCTGCTCATAGGCCCCAAAAAAGATATTGAGGAAAAAGCACAAAGACGTGCGACCGCGATGAAGGGTTATATTTACGGAAAAGAGGAAAACGGAGGCACAGCCACTCTTTATGTATCGCCCGTGCCTTTTGAAAAGCTCAATGCCGCCATGGTTAAAAAACCCGGCCAGCCGGATATGCAAACAATCGTCAAACGGCGTATGAAAGAAACAGACCCTCTGGGGAAGGCGGTCTTGGCCTCTCCTGTTCTGGGGCTGGCGGCAGCCGGTTTGATGGGCTGGTTTTCAAAGAGAAAAGAGAGCCTCAAGGAGGGGAAAAAAGACAGTGTCTGAGAAAATCCTGGCCGAAAAAAATCTCATCGTGCGCCATCGCACAATCGAACTTGTCGAGCATTGGGCAATCGCCATATCGGGACTTCTCCTTCTTGTAACCGGAATTTTCGAACTTCCTGTGGCAAAACGCTACTACATTATCAACGTCCCCGGACTGGGCTGGTCGGCTGACTTCATCACCTCTTTATACATCCACTATGCCGCGGCGCTGGTGTTTACGGTCGCGGGAATCTTCCATCTGGTCTATCACGGATTTCGCGGCGAAGCGGGACTCATGCCGCAAAAGGGTGATATGGCCGCTTCCGTTGTGGTCATAAAAAGCCTGTTCGGATTCGGTGAGGAGCCGCCGATGCACAAGTATCTGCCGGAACAGCGCCTGGCCTATGCGGGAATGGTGATTATCATGATCGTGCTGGTCGTGTCCGGTCTTGTCAAAACATATAAAAACATCTATGCGCCGGACATGTCATTGCCGGTCGTCCTTACCGCCACCTGGGCGCATAATATCGCTTTTATTCTGTTTTTCCTGGCCTTTCTGGCTCATATGGGGGCTATCGCACTGAGGCCTAACTGGCCGATGGTGCGCGGGATTTTCACCGGCCGGGTCCGCCTCGATTATGCGCGACACCGCCACAGCTTGTGGGTCGATGAAATCGAAACGGCAAAGTCTCCCGTGCGCGAGCTCCCTGCCAAAGAAACGGAGGATGCTCTACAGTCTCCCGCAGTCCCCGAAGAGGCAGGCCCGGATTCACGGATGGCGGAAGGTCGCGACACCCCCGCCGACGAAACAAAAAACCAGTTGACGGACGATCGGGGCCAGAATGACGCTGAAAAAGAAAAGCCCACATAATATTAAAGGCCGGTGCGCGTCGGCAAAAAACAATCCCGCATCGACTGTTTTGGTTGACGCGTTTTCATATATCCGAATTTAAAACACAAAAAAACCAGGAGGCAAAATTTATGAAAAAATTTAATTGGTTAAAAACGGTGGCACTGGCAGTTCTGTTTATCCTGCCCCTCGCGCTTGCCGCGCCGGTTCAGGCGGCAAGAAGCATCGACCCGGTCGTTTCAACTGAATGGCTCCAAAAGAACCTGGACAACAAAGATCTGGTCATCGTTGATCTGCGCAAGCTGGAAGAGTACAAGGAAGGCCATATTCCCGGCTCCATTAATGTATTCTACGGGTCGTGGGCCGTTAAAAAGGGCGCTCTTTTAAATGAGTTGCCGGATGCAGACGACCTGGAGGATGTCATAGCCGAGGCGGGCATCGACGAAAATTCTCTGGTGGTGCTCGTCGATAAGGTTGAAAAAGTGCCGGATCAGTTCGGTATGACCCGCGTCGCCTGGACGCTTAAATATGCAGGCGTTACCAACGTGGCGGTACTCAGCGGCGGATTGACACAGTGGGAAAAAGAAAAGAGGGCACTGTCCAAAGATATGGTAAACCCGAAAAGCAAAGACTTTGAAGCAAAATGGAACAAAAATCTTTTTGTGGACAAGGCAACGGTGACAGCGAAACTGGGGAAAGCGATAATCGTCGATAACCGCGCACCGGCGTTTTATGAGGGCAAGGAAAAACTCGAATTCGTCGCCAGAACCGGGCGCATCAAAGGTGCAGTGAACCTGCCGGTAGGCCAGCTCTTCACGCCGGAGGGCCTCTATAAAGACCAGGCCACGCTTGCTGAATTGGCGAAAAAGGCGACGGGAGGTGATAAGGACAGAGAATACATCATGTATTGTGATACAGGAAAAACCTGTACTTCCTGGGCCTTTATCATGACTGAGATGCTCGGCTACAAAGATGTGAAAGTTTATGACGGCTCATCGATGGAGTGGCTCGCCGACCCGAATGCTCCGACCGAACCGTAACTCCGGCTCTGAGCGTGCCAGATGAAAAACAAAGCCCGGTGCCAGGAACGCCGGGCTTTGTAATTTCACAGCCGTTTCTACCGAAACCTGTCCGAGCTTAAAAAAACCGACATTCACCTGTCCGTTTTGCAAAAATAGTGCTATGATTTCGATAATGGTAAGACAAGAACGGCAAGAAAATTCAGCACTATCCGGATCGGCAATCTCTTTGCCGCCTTTGACGTCACGAAAAAAGTAAGTCCATGATAGAAGAGCTCCTGCCTGACAAAGAAGTTTCATTAAGATTGTCGGCCGATGATGTCCGCAGTTCACGCGTTGTCAAATTTCTGGGCGATAAACGTATCGTCGTCAGGCAAACCGACCCCCCGGTTGACAGCTCCTCCATGATGTCACTGATATTTTTCACTTACCGGCCGCAACAAAACAGTCCCGACCGGATGGGTTTCCAGGCCAGGATAGAGAGCATTACCCCGGACAGCATGCTCTTTATCAGGCAGCTCACCAAACCGTTTTTTTGTGACCTGCGATTGTGGCCGCGTGTGCAATTCGACCTGCTTCCGGAAATGCAGGCCTTTTGCGGAAACCGTCGGCTTGACATCGTCAACATTTCCGGCGGAGGCACCCACATTGTTTTGCATGATGACGACCCGGCCGCCCCCGAGCCCGGTTCTCTCGTTAAAATTAAGTTCATTTTCGATAAAGGCCGGACCACCGCCGAGGGACGGATAGTGCGTTTATGGTCGGACCAGAAAGGGCTTCGGCATGTGGAAGTCAAGTTTCTGGGTGATCCGGAAATCAGTAATTTTATTTATAGACGCTAGCTGGAACCAGTCACAGAGCCGGTTCGTTTTACACCTTGTCCGAAAAATCCCCCCGCCGCAGCCGCACCGGCCGGCATGCAACCGCAACACGGGTGTCATCGCCGTCGCCGCCGGCAAATTTACATCAAGCCGGAATGTACTCAAAAACACCGGCTTGACTTGAGAGCGCAACTGATATAGAACGTCTGTTCTAGGTGTTTTCGTTAACTGAATGGTAAAACCAAAGGCATGCAAACCGTTTGACACATAATTAAAAAGAGGTTAGACCCCTGAAGTCCGGCCAGCTTACAACCAAAAACATTACTGAAGGAATGCTCGTGAATGCAGGGCTGAAAAACCGGGTAATTAAACTTCTGGCCACAGGCCTGGGCTCCGGCCTGTCTCCCGTGGCCCCAGGAACCTGCGGCACAGTTGTCGGGGTGGCACTTTGTGCCGCCTCCGGTATGCTTGCCGGTTCTTTCCGCTTTCTTTTTACTCTTGCCGTGGCGGCGGCGGCGATTTATATTGCCGGGCAAGCGGAGGAGCTCTACCGGAAAAAGGATGACCGGCGCATTGTCATCGATGAGATCGCCGGCTTTCAGGTGGCAATGGCGGCGGTGCCGGTGAGCTGGCTTAATCTTTGCCTCGCTTTTGCTTTGTTCAGAATTTTCGACATCTGGAAACCTCTGGGGATAAACCGTCTTCAGAATCTTCCCGACGGGTGGGGAGTGGTCGCCGATGATCTGGGCGCTGGCGCTTACGCGGCGGCGATTTTATTTTTTCTTCGACTGACGGGTGTAATATGAAAATAGGTATTCTTACCATCGGCAACGAATTGATGAACGGTCGCACTGCCGATACCAACTCATCGTTTATCGCCAGAGAAATAAATGCCCAGGGCTGGCAGGTTGAAGTCATGATGTCCGCGGGCGACGATGAAGAGGCGATCAAAGCCCGCCTGCACTATATGCTGAGTCTGGCCGACGCGGTCATCTGCACCGGCGGTCTCGGGCCTACCGCCGACGACATCACGACTGCCGCCGTGGCCCGTGCCTTCAGCCTGCCGCTGGTGATGGATGATAATGTCCTGAACCATCTCAGGGATATTTTCACCCGCTACAACCTGCGCTGGACGGAAAACAACGCCAAACAGGCACTTTTCCCCGAAGGCGCCGAAGTCATCCCCAACCCTGTGGGCACGGCAGCGGGATTTGTCCTGGCGGTCAAAGAAAAGCTGGTGTTCGTCATCCCGGGAGTGCCATCGGAAACCATCAGGATGGTTCCTTCAGGCGTCATCGGACTCCTCAAGCGCTATTTTCCCGGGGCGGTGGAACACACAGCCAAACAAACAATCAAGACCTTCGGCCTCTCCGAGGCCGCCGTCGATGAGCGTCTGGCGGATTTTGATTTCAACGCTCTGGGCGTGAGCGTCGGTTTTTACCCTGTTTTTCCTGAAAATCATGTAGTGCTTATCGCGCGGGCGCCGCGCGAGGAACAGGCACAAAAAAACCTCGAAAAGGCAACGGACGCGGTAGCCGTCCGGCTTGCCGATTGTATCTTTTCCTACGGTGAAAAATCACTGGAAGAAACAGTTGCAGGAATCCTCACAGAGAAAAAACTGACTCTGTCTGTTGCCGAGTCCTGCACGGGCGGGCTGGTTGCCAACCGCCTGACGGATGTGCCGGGAAGCTCCGCCTTCTTCGAGAGGGGAGCGGTCACTTATTCCAATCAGGCCAAAATCGACCTGCTCAATGTACCGGCAGATATCATAGGCAAGTATGGAGCGGTTAGCGATGAGACGGCACGGGCAATGGCCGAAGGAGTGCGCCGGATGGCGAAGACCGATATCGGCCTTTCAATAACCGGTATCGCCGGTCCGTCCGGCGGCACAAAAGAAAAACCGGTCGGAACCGTTTTCATTGCCGTGGCCGACAGCCGGCAGACAATCTGCCGCCATCACTCTTTTCGCTGGGACAGGCGAAGAAACAAACTCATTTCTTCCGAGGCGGCGCTCGTCATGCTGAAAAATTTTCTGGAGGATGAAAACAAGTGACGCCTGCGGTAAAAAATATTCGTGCCTTTCTGGCCATAGAGCCGCCGGACGATATTTTACGCTCTGTGCTCGACCTTCAGGAAAGACTGAGGCGCACCGTCAAGGGCAAGATAGTCTGGACCAGGGCCGGTTCACAGCACATTACACTGAAATTTTTCGGTGATGTCTCGACGGAAGATATCGACTCCATCGGCCGGAGTGTTAAAAGCCGTCTGCAGCCTGGCTGGTCTATAAATTTAAAAGTTGAAAACCTCGGCTTTTTCCCGAATGCCCGCAAACCGCGTGTCCTGTGGTGCGCCGCCGTGGGCGATGTTGAAAAGCTTGCCGCACTGCAAAAGCAGCTCGATAATGATTTTGCTCGTCTGGGCTTCGCCTCTGAAGACCGCTCCTTCCGGGCGCACCTGACATTGGCGCGCATCAGGGAGCCGCACGGCATCGAAGGACTCGATGAGGCTCTGGCCGGACAGGCCCGTTTTTGCGCCGGCGAATTCAATGTCCGCGAGCTGATTTTATTTCAAAGCAAACTCACGCCCGGGGGCGCCATTTACACAAAACTTGCCGTGTTTCCTTTGGAAGGGGGCTGACCAGTGTGTCGGGGCGATTGTTTCTGAGAGGCACCACGGCATGCTGTGATTTTGTTAAAATATAATAAAGTGGACTTTATTTGCATTAAAACATTTGAACTTGAGCCTGCAAACCAATAAAAAGAAGAAATTTAAGGAGGGTACAGAAATTATGTGTGCAGATATGGACAGGTCAAAAGCAGTGGATTTAGCCATCACGCAAATTGAAAGACAATTCGGCAAAGGGTCGATCATGAAACTGGGCAGCCGTGAGCATATGAATGTGCCGGTCATTTCCACCGGTTCCCTGAGCCTGGATATCGCCTTGGGAACCATGGGCGTGCCGCGCGGACGTGTGGTTGAAATTTACGGCCCGGAATCAGGCGGGAAAACCACGCTGGCTCTGCATATCGTTGCACAGGCCCAGAAACAGGGCGGCCTTGCAGCATATATCGACGCGGAGCATGCACTCGATGTCGTCTATTCGCAGAAAATAGGTGTCAATACGGACGAGCTTTTGATTTCACAGCCGGACACAGGTGAACAGGCGCTTGAAATAGCGGAAACACTTGTGCGCAGCGGAGCTCTGGATGTTCTGGTAGTGGACTCGGTGGCGGCACTCGTTCCCAAGGCGGAACTCGAAGGCGAAATGGGCGACGCCCAGATGGGGCTTCAGGCCAGGCTGATGTCGCAGGCGCTGCGTAAACTCACCGGTGCGATCAGCAGATCCAAAACCACCGTTATCTTCATCAATCAGCTGCGCATGAAAATCGGCGTCTTCTTCGGCAATCCGGAAACAACCACCGGCGGCAACGCGCTGAAGTTTTACTCATCACAGAGGCTCGACATCCGCAAGATGACATCCATCAAAAACGGCCAGGATGTGGTGGGTTTTCGCACGAAAGTCAAGGTCGTGAAAAACAAAATGGCGCCGCCTTTCCGCGAGGCGGAGTTCGACATAATTTTCGGTGAAGGAATTTCCCGCGAGGGAGATGTGCTTGATCTGGCCACGGAAAACGGTATCGTGGAAAAAAGCGGAGCCTGGTACTCCTATAAAAGCGACCGGCTGGGACAGGGGCGCGACAACTCGCGGATTTTTCTAAAAGAGAATCCGGACATCCTTCAGGCGATTGAAGATGAAGTGCGGGCAAAACTGGGCATCACGCCGGCAGAGCAGCAGGACGGGGAATAGTGAAAAAGCCTGAGTTGGAAGCGGCAAAACAAAGAGCTTATCGTCTTTTGTCGATGCGTCCGCATTCCGCGAAGGAACTGGCCAAAAAGCTGCGTGACAGGGGCTTCCCCGAGGCGGTGATAAAAGAAGCGCTGGAAAAACTCCACGATTTGAAGTATCTCAACGACGAATCCTTCGCCCTGCAGTGGGCGCGCAATCTGGCGGTAAACAAGCTCTGGGGCAATCATAAAATATCAGCCGGCCTGAAGGAAAAGGGAATAACCAAAGACCTGGCGGCAAGCGCCATTGCCGCGGCACGGCGTGAATTGTCCGAGGATGAGGCGATTGAGATTCTCATCCGCAAAAAAGCCGGACGAACGGAGGCCAAAGCCAGACAGAGGATTTTCACAAGCCTGATGAGGCGGGGGTTCCCCGCCGGCTTGATTTTAAGTAAACTGGATAAAACACCGGAGGACGATACAGATGATTACGACAGGTGACGCGATACGTGAGAGCTTCCTGAAGTTTTTTGAAAGCAAGGGGCACACGCGCGTGGCAAGCTCTTCACTTATTCCGAAGGATGACCCGACACTTCTTTTCACCAACTCCGGCATGGTACAGTTCAAAAACGCTTTTCTGGGATTGGAAAACCGGGGCTACACCCGGGCCGCCACCTGTCAGAAATGTGTCCGTGCCGGCGGAAAGCATAACGATCTGGAAAATGTCGGAGTCACGGCTCGGCATCATACATTTTTTGAGATGCTGGGCAATTTCTCCTTCGGTGATTACTTCAAAGCAGAAGCGATCGCCTGGGCGTGGGAATATCTAATCGATGTGGTCAAGCTTCCCAGGGAAAAACTCTGGGTGACCATCTTTGAAAACGACGATGAAGCATTTGAGATCTGGCATCATAGAATGAAAGTCCCGGCTGATCGTATCGTCCGCATGGGAGAAGACAGCAACTTCTGGATGATGGGGGAGACAGGCCCCTGCGGTCCCTGCTCGGAAATCATTTATGACCAGGGAGAGGGCACGGGATGCGGCAGGCCCGAATGTGATATTTTTTGCGACTGCGACCGGCATCTGGAAATATGGAACAATGTCTTCACGCAGTTCGACCGGGACGAAACGGGTAAACTCACACCTCTTCCCAAACCAAATATCGACACGGGGATGGGCCTGGAAAGGCTGGCCGCGGTCATTCAGGGAGTGAAGACCAACTACGATACGGATCTGTTTGCTCCGCTTATCCGCTTTGTCGAGCGGATCTCGGGAAAACAATACGGCAAAAACGCAGAAAATGACGTCTCCACCCGCGTCATCGCCGACCACAGCCGGGCTGTCACGTTCCTCATCGGTGACGGAGTACTGCCCTCCAATGACGGGCGTGGCTATGTCCTGAGACGCATCCTGAGGCGCGCGGCGCGCCACGGCAAAATGCTGGGCATCAACCGGCCCTTCCTGAATGAAGCAGCAATGGCCGTAATCGAAATGATGAAACCAGTCTATCCGGATCTGGCCGATAAGAGCTCGTACATCGCCAAAGTGATTTTAAATGAAGAGCAGCGCTTCATGGAAACACTCGATGCGGGACTGCGCATATTACATGAGGAAACGGCCAAGATTAAAGAAAAAGGAACAACGCTCCTGCCCGGAAAGGTTATCTTCAAGCTTTATGACACGTACGGTTTCCCGACCGACCTGACGGCGGACATCGTCAAAAACGAAGGAATCGACCTGGACATGGAAGGTTTTGAAACAGAAATGGAGCACCAGCGCGAACGCGCCCGCGGAGCCTGGAAGGGCAGCGGCGAAGAAGCAGTCGCCGGCTGCTACCTCAAGGTCTCCGGCTCCGGAGTCGCCAGCGAGTTCTGCGGCTACGAAACAGGCTCAAAGGAGGGAGCGCAGATCAAGGCTATTTTCGTGGACGGACAAGAGGTTGACGAGGTCGGCGAGGGCCGGCAGGCGGAAATAGTGGTGGATGACACCCCCTTCTACGGTGAATCCGGCGGACAGATCGGCGACACAGGCTATCTTGAAGGAGACAATTTCTATTTTTCAGTGGAAGATACGAAAAAGCCCATCGACCGGTTCACGGTTCACAAAGGAATGGTCCGCTCCGGCAAGATAAAAGTCGGCGCCAAAGCAAAAATGGTCGTCGATCTAGGGCGCCGGGCGGCCATCGCCGCCAATCACTCCGGTACTCATTTGCTGCAGGCCGCCCTCAAAGCGGTTCTGGGAGATCATGTCAAGCAGTCCGGATCGCTGGTCACCGCCGAGCGCCTGCGCTTCGACTTCACCCACTTCACCAGAATAACGGACGAGGAATTGCAGCGGGTGGAGACCATCACCAATGACATGATCCGCAAGAACCTTCCCGTGGACACCGAGATATGCTCTTTGTCCGAGGCTCTCCAAACCGGCGCAACAGCCGTCTTCGATGAAAAATACGCAGACACGGTGCGCGTTGTAAAGATGGGTGAAATGAGCATGGAGCTGTGCGGAGGAACTCATGTGACGCGCACGGGAGACATCGGACTTCTGAAAATACTAAACGAAACAGCGATCGCCGCAGGCGTACGCCGCATCGAGGCCCTGACCGGCGCAGAGGCGCTCCGCCATGTTCAGATGGCTGAAGAGGAGCTCAAGCGTACCGCATCCCTGTTTAAATCCGGGCAGCTCGAAGTTTTCAAAAGGACGGAAAAACTGCAAAAATCATTGCGGGAGCTGGAAAGAGAAATAGAAGCATTAAAAAGCAAGCTCGCCTCCAGAGATTCCGGCGACCTGCTCGACGAGGTCAAAGACATCGGTGGTGTCAAAGTGCTGGGCGCAAAAGTGGAAATTGCCGACGCCAAAGTATTGCGTGAATTCGGCGACAAGCTGCGCGACCGTCTCGGCTCCGGGATCATACTGCTCGCGGGCAAAGCAGGCGATCGGATCCTGCTTTTGTGCATGGTCACAAAAGATCTGGCCGGGCGATTTCATGCCGGAAACATTATCAGCGAACTTGCCCCCGTCATCGGCGGCAAAGGAGGGGGACGCCCCGACATGGCGCAGGCCGGCGGCACTCAACCTGAAAATCTGGATCTCTTGTGGACCAAACTTGATGCACTGATTGCCAGATAGTAACTTATGTGGTGTATCCGTCCGACGGGCGACGATGCTTTCGTTTGTATCCGGACACAAAAACGCCAATGAATCAGATCAATATTTCGTATTTCAAATCGCGAATCGGCGAGTTCATTGCGGGGTCCTTCGACGGCAGATTATGCCTGATGGATTTCCGCTACCGGAAAATGAGACAGATAATCGACACACGGATAACAAGAGGTCTTGCCGCCGAATTCATCGTGCGAACCGATGATGTTGTACGCGAGGCGGAAAAAGAGCTCGATGAATATCTCAAGGGGACGAGAATGGATTTTGAGGTCCCGATTCTCACGGTCGGCACCGACTTTCAGAAAAAGGTGTGGGATAAGCTCATGCGTGTGCCTTATGGAGCAACCGCCACCTATGGCGAGCTCGCCGCTGCGCTGGAGAAGGGAAGCTCGGTCAGGGCCGTGGCAGGCGCAAATGCGGCCAACGCCATCGCCGTTATCATTCCGTGCCACCGTATCATCGGCAAGGACGGAGAGCTTATCGGCTACGGCGGCGGTCTCGCGGTTAAAAAAAGACTTCTGAATCTGGAGGCAGAAAACCTGCCGAGCAATGCCTGATGAAAGCTGTCATTGGCAAACCTTAGCATGGCAAAGACGGCGCCGAACCGGGAGGAGCCGGAACCGCAATAAAACGACTTTGGGGAAAACGACCTTTCACTGAAAAAATTTTCCATATCCGGGACATTGACCTTTCCGGTAGCCTTGGCCGCTTTGGCTCAAAAGCAAATGTCAGGACATGAAAGAAATTCTCTCAACACATGCAAGCCGCTACCCTGAATGGGTGCTTGCCGATCTGTATAAGCTCATTTACCAGGCGGCCATGGGGCCGGAACATGCCCTGACCGATGAGACACAGGCCCGCGAGCTGCTTTTTGATGAGATCGCCCGTCTTATTGCCGCGGCAAATAAATATAGCCATGATATGTTTTTTGTGATATATTGTTTTCATGGAAAAAACAGACGCACGCAAACATAGTCCAGAGACACAATATGAGATCAGAAAGCAAGTGGTCCG